>Ga0137403_10000114_pt1 | contig 92514 bp, 79 predicted proteins | sample CZOMad2_1_16fung_FD_122057 | JGI IMG/M metagenome (GOLD analysis project Ga0137403, IMG submission 122057) | Vadose zone soil fungal communities from Angelo Coast Range Reserve, California, USA - CZOMad2_1_16fungal (Hybrid Assembly) | ecosystem: Environmental > Terrestrial > Soil > Vadose zone...
ATCAGGACCGTCAGATCGCCCTGTCGCCGGTCGAGCACCGCGCGGACCCGGTGGTAGCGGCGGGGAGTGGTCATGGGGCTGCCTGCTGGCGCGACTCAGCGCAGCAAAGGCAGAAAGCCAGCTTGCTCGAAGTGGATAGGGGCAAGGCAGCGGTCACGCCGTAGCGAACGGACCGTGGAGATACTTCTTGAAGTTGGTAGCCCAATCGGCAGGGCCCGAAATGGTCAACGACTGAGCCGTTTCCAGGAAGCCGCGTCGGGGACTTGGAGGCAGTGTCAAAGGTAACGGTTCCAAGGTCACCCGGACCGGAGTGTTGGCCTCCAAGTCCACCTTGCCGTCCAGGAGGATCGAAGTGCCATCGTAGATACCCGTCAGAGTAACGCTCATGACTCCAGCGTAGCATGCTGAGCGCGCGCCCAGGTTGCTACGCCGGATGAATCCGGCTGCAACCTTACGCGGCTCACGAAGCTGGATTTATCCAGCCCAACTCATCGCGCGGAGATTTATCTCCGGGCGGAGGTCCGGCCGAGGAGAACACCGCCACCCGGGCACTACCGGTAAGTTAGCGCCTATGCGGGATGATCCTCGCCAGCAACTGACCCCGGTCGCGCGGGCTATTTTCGCAGCTATAGGCTTAGCGAGCCCTACACGTCCTCCGCCATCTGTGCCCGGAGCGAATCGGCCACTTCCCGCGCGGTCTCCTCCCAGTGTTCCCGATCCTCGATCGTCAGGTAGATCATCCCTCCCAGGTCCGCGGGCATCTTCGTCCCCTTCTCGCGGACCACGACCAGCCGCCTCGCGCTATGGGCGCTCATGAAGTAGCCCGCCTCCAAGAGGACGTTATCCCTGGGAATGGCCGTCTTGGAAGGCGAGCCTTCCAGGGGATCGTCCGCCGTGAAGAGGAACAGGCCACACCGGCAGGTCGCCGTGGCCCGGGCGACCTCCTCCATGATCGTTCGGCCCGGCCGGAAGTCGGTGGCCCAATCGAGGACCCGCAGGCCGGCTTCCTCGACGAGAAATTTCTTGATGTTCCTTGCGAGCTCGTCCGCCTTGCTGCAGTAGCCGAAGAACACGTCGTACCGTCCCCGGACTCTCTCCACCCACTTCTCGAACGGCGGCTCCTGGAGGAGCTGATCCTTCGCCAGCCACTCCGCGGAGTTGTTCATCGGGATCTGGAGAACGAAGGAACCTCCCGCTTGCGAGAGGATGCCGCGCATCTGCATGCCTTCTTCCGCCAGGACCAGGGTTGGAAGATTGCAGGAGAGCGCCAGGGCGCCCTCGAAGTGGCTGTACTCGGACGGGATGGGGCCAGCCGAATCCGACCACCGCATCAGGGCCAGGATCAGGGCTCCGTCGCACTGACGCATCACTTCGATCGCACGGTCGAACGTCCAGGCGTCCCCTTGCGGCAACCCAGAGACGTGAAACTCCTGAGGATCGAAGCCCAGCTTGCGGAGCTTCGCGAGCACCCCCTTCTTGACTTCGGCCCGGAGAGGGTCTGGCTTGTAGGGGGCGTGGATGTAGATCCTGGAGTATACGTTGTCTTGGAGCCGCGCGCGCTCGGCGGAGGGGTCTGTCGTAGGCATAGGTTCTCTATCGCCTCTGCCACCTCGGGCGAGCGAGCCCACGGATCGGCTCCCAGGATCAGGTCCGGGTTCCGTCCTCTTCCCGATCCAGGTCGATGACGATGCGGACGTGGCCCGAAGACTCTTCGATGATCTCCGTGACGTCCTTCTTGGGGATGATGTCGACCTTCCCATCCTGGCCGGCGATGGCGCCGAGGAGGCCGCCGATCACGGTGCCCGCGCCGGGGGCGAGGAACGAGCCCAGAATGCTCCCCGCGACAGCGCTGACACCTTTGGTCGACTTCCGCTCGACCTTGTAGAAGTCCCCTTCGTCCGAAACGAAGTCCGCCTTGATCTCTCGTTTCCTCATTTTGGCCTCCGGCGCTGACCCACAGCGATTGGCCTCCAGCGTAACGGCAGAATGGAGGGCCGTCAACGACATGCACCCATGCCTATAGGGTTCCGGCGGTGCCGGCAACGCTCACGGAGCCGCCGCGCGGCTGGAGATCTCTCCGGAAGGGCTCGGGAGTCTTGGGGAAGGCTCCCCCGAAATTGGGGAAGAGTCGCCCGATTTCGGGGAAGGGCTGCCCAATCTTGGGGAAGAGTTCCCCGAAGTTGGGGAAGAGCTCCCCAATTTCGGGGAGAGGTTCCCCGATTTCGGGGAAGGGTTCCCCAAAGTTGGGGAAGGGTTCCCCAATTTGGGGGAAGAGCTCCCCGGTTGCGGGGAAACGTTCCCCAAAATAGGGGAAGGGTCGCCCGATTTGAGGGAAGGGTTCCCCGGTTTCGGGGGAGAGCTCCCCAATTTGGGGGGAGCGTTGCCCAGCCTTCCGGCGCGGGTGGGTGTCCACTGGCGAGGACACCCAGTCGAGAGGCGGTTCCACCTGCGCCGTGCGACCCCTCGGGACCGCCTCCGAAGGTAGCACGGCGCGGCGGGAAATCGAGGATAGAATCCTCCCTCTTTTCCAAGGGGATTCGACCATGCCACGACGCGCCGCCGTCCTCTCCCTGACTCTCGCCCTCTTCGCCCTGGCTGCGACGACCGCGAATGCCGCGGCCGCCGCGCCGGAGGCGCCGCCGGCCGTCACTCTGGAGCAGGTGATGAGCGCGCCCTTCGCCTCCCTGCTCACCGCGGCGCCCTCCGGGGGCCGGCTGGCCTGGGTGCTCAAGGAACGCGGGGCAAGAAACGTCTGGGTGGCGGCGCCGCCGGACTACCATGGCCGCCGGCTCACCCCCTATACGGCGGACGACGGGCAGGAGATCTCCGACCTCGCTTGGACACCCGACGGGCGAACCCTCCTCTATGTCCGCGGGGGCGAGGCCAACCGGCATGGCGAGCATCCCAACCCGAAGAGCGACCCGGCGGGGACCGAGCAGGCGATCTATGCCGTCAGCGCCGATGCCGCCAACCCCGCCAACCCCGGCGCGCCCCAGCGGCTGGGCGAGGGGAGTGGCCCGGCGGTCTCGCCGCGGGGCGACCAGGTCGTCTTCGTGCGTGGCGAGCAGGTCTGGACGGCGCCGCTCGCCGGGGTGCTGGCCGGCAAGGCGGCGCCGGTGCAGCTCGTCCATGCCCGCGGTACGGCCATGAACCTGCGCTGGTCGCCCGACGGCGGACGGCTCGCCTTCGTCAGCGACCGCGGCAACCACGCCTTCGTCGGGGTCTACGACCTGGCGGCGAAATCGCTCTCCTACCTCGACCCGAGCGTTGACAAGGACCTGGAGCCGGTGTGGTCGCCGGACGGCCGCTCGCTCGCCTTCCTGCGCCTGCCCACCACCCCGGCCGCCCTCCCCTTCATCCCGCAGCGCTCGGGTCCCGCCTGGTCGATCCGGGTGGCGTATCTGGCCGACCTCGCGACCGGCCGGTCGCGCCAGGTCTTCCGGTCGCGCGAGGGGAAGGGGAGCGTCTTCCGGGGGATCGCCTCACGGGACCAACTCCTGTGGAGCGCCAATGGCTCCGATACCCGCCTGGTCTTCCCCTCGGAGGCGGACGGCTGGCTCCATCTCTATGCAGTCCCGGCGGCGGGTGGCGAGGCGGTCCTCCTCACCCCCGGCGCCTTCGAGGTCGAGAACGCCACCCTCGCCGCCTCCCGCCGCGAGGTGCTCTACGCCGGGAACCAGGACGACAGCGAACGCCGGCACCTCTTCCGGGTGGCGGCGGCGGGCGGTACCCCGACCGCGCTCACCCCCGGCGAGGGGATCGAGTGGGCGCCGGTCGAGACCAGCGACGGCAAGCTCGCCTGCTTCCACGCCGACGCCCGGCGCTCCGGCCGGCCGGCTCTCCTCGCGCCCCCCGGCGGCACCGGCGGCACCGGCGGCGCGGCGTTCCGCGACCTGGCGCCCGAGGCCCTGCCGGCCGACTTCCCCGCCGACCGCCTGGTCACCCCCCAGGCGGTGCGCTTCCCGGCCGCCGACGGTCTCACGATCCACGGCCAGCTCTTCCTGCCCCCGGGCGTTGCCCGGAGCGAGCGGCGGCCGGCGGTGGTCTTCTTCCATGGCGGCCCGGAGCGCCAGATGCTCCTCGGCTGGCACTACATGGAGTACTACCACAACTCCTATGCCTTCAATCAGTTCCTCGCCAGCCGCGGCTTCGTCGTCCTGGCGGTCAACTACCGGAGCGGCATCGGCTACGGCATGGAGTTCCGGGAGGCCCTGGGCTACGGCGCGAACGGGGCGAGCGAGTGGAACGACGTCCAGGGCGCCGGGCTCTACCTGCGCGGCCGGGCCGACGTCGATCCGACCCGCATCGGCCTCTGGGGAGGCTCCTACGGCGGCTACCTGACCGCCCTCGGCCTCGCCCGCGCCTCGGACCTCTTCGCCGCCGGGGTCGACTTCCACGGCGTCCACGACTGGAACGTGGTGATCGGCAACTTCGCCCCCGGCTACGATCCGGCCGCCCGCGCCGAGGTCGCCCGGCTCGCCTTCGCGTCCTCGCCCATGGCCGCGGTCAAGGGGTGGCGCTCGCCCGTCCTCCTCATCCACGGCGACGACGACCGGAACGTCCCCTTCAGCGAGACGGTCAACCTGGTCGCCGCCCTGCGCGAGCAGGGGGTGGAGCCCGAGCAGCTCATCTTCCCCGACGAGATCCACGACCTCTTGCTCCACGCCAACTGGCTGCGAGGCTACCGGGCGGCGGCGGAGTTCCTGGAGCGGCGGCTGGGAGGCGGGCGGCCGTAGGACTTTCCATTCCCCGGCTTCGGCGGTACATTGGGCGGGCGATGCCCGCCGCCGGCTACACCATCCGCCCCCCCGCCGTCGCCGGCACCTTCTACCCCGCCGCGCCCCGCGAGCTGGAGGAGACGGTCACCGGGCTCCTGGCCGCGGCGCGGGAGGCCGTCCCCTTGAGCGCTCCCGCGCCCAAGGCGCCCAAGGCGATCATCGCCCCGCATGCCGGCTACGTCTACTCCGGACCGATCGCGGGGAGCGCCTTCGCCGCTCTTGCTCCGAATGCCGCGACGATCCGCCGGGTGGTCCTCCTCGGACCGGCCCACCGGGTGCCGGTCCGCGGCCTCGCCCTTCCCGAGGCGAAGGGCTTCGCCACCCCCCTGGGCGTGCTGCCCATCGACCCCGAGATGGCCCGCGCGGTGTCGCGGCTCCCCCAGGTGCGGCTGCAGCCGGAGGCCCATGCCGCCGAGCACTCGCTGGAGGTGGAGATCCCCTTCCTCCAGATCCTCCTGGGCGAGGTCAAGCTCCTCCCTCTGGTGGTGGGGGAGGCGAGTGGCGAGGAGGTGGCGGAGGTTCTGGAGCAGGTCTGGGGGGAGGAGGAGACGGTGGTCGTGATCAGCTCCGACCTCTCGCACTACCTCCCCTACGACACGGCGCGGCGGATCGACCGGGAGACCGCGGACGCGATCCTGCGCCTCGAAGGGCCGATCGATCCGCAGCGGGCCTGCGGCGCCTTTCCGATCAACGGCCTCCTCCTCGCGGCGCGGCGGCGGGGGCTCGTCCCCAGCCTCCTCGATCTGCGCAATTCGGGCGACACGGCGGGCGATCGCCGGCAGGTGGTGGGCTACGGAGCCTTCGCATTTCATGCCTCCTGACCGCGGTCGGGTCCTCCTCGCCATCGCCCGCGAGAGCCTCGCCGAGGCTTTGGGAGCAGGCCGGGCGGTGCCGCATCCGGAGCCCTGGCTCGCCGAGCCCGGCGCCTGTTTCGTCACCCTGACTCTGAACGGAAACCTGCGCGGCTGCGTGGGGAGCCTCTACGCCTATCAGCCGCTCGGCGAGGACGTGCGCGCCAACGCCCGGGCCGCGGCCTTCCGCGACAACCGCTTCCCGCCGCTCACCCGGGAGGAGCTGCCGCGCATCGCCGTCGAGGTCTCGCTGCTCTCCCCTCCGGTGCCGCTGCCGGTCCGCGACGAGGCCGAGGCCCGGGCCCGGCTCCGCCCCGGCCGGGACGGCGTCATCCTCGACTACCGGGGGGCGCGCGGCACCTTCCTCCCCCAGGTGTGGGAGCAGCTGCCCGACCCGGAGAGCTTCCTCGCCCAGCTGAAACACAAGGCGGGCCTCGCGCCGACCTTCTGGTCGCCGGAGATCCAGCTGTGGACCTACGAGGTGACGAAATGGGAGGAAGAGCCATCGTGACACGGAGCCTTCGCCGTCTTCTGGGAGGCCTCGGCCTCCTGGCGCTCCTCGCCCTGCTCTGGCCGGCAGCCCCAGTCGAAGCCCGTTCCCATCACTCCGCGCACGCCGCGGCCGGCGACGCGACCTTCCACGACGAGGCCGAGCGGCGCGAGGTCCGCCGGACGCTCGACCTCATCCACGCCGGCGGCCCCTTCCACCACCACCAGGATGGCGTGGTCTTCGGCAACCGCGAGGGGCGCCTGCCTGCCCGGCCGCGCGGCTACTACCACGAGTACACGGTCGAGACCCCCGGCGCTTCCGACCGCGGCGCCCGGCGGATCATCCGCGGCAACGGCGGGGAGCTCTACTACACCCGCGACCACTACCGGACCTTCCAGAAGCTCGACCCCGAGGCCCTGCGATGACCGAAGAGGACCTGAAGACTCCCTCCTTCTGCTCGATCCACTTCGTCTCTCCCGAGGCGGCGGCCCCCCTGCGCGCCGCCGCTCCCGGCCGGGTGGCCGCCGCCATCGACGGCGGCCAGATCGAGGAGGACCGCCAGCTCTTCGCCTTCCTCGCCGAGGCGCTGGGCTTCCCCGACTACTTCGGCCACAACTGGGACGCCCTCGACGAATGCCTGCGCGACCTCTCCTGGGTGCCGGGCACCGGGTACGTCCTTTTCATCGACCACGCCACCCGCTTCTGGGAGCGCGGCCACCGCACCGCCGGGACCCTGGTCGAGACCTGGCTCGCCGCCGCCGCCGACTGGAACCGCGAGGGCATCCCCTTCCATCTCGTCTTCGTCTGGTAGGAAACCCCGGCGGGGGAATCTCCGTACACCCCCTTGACGACAGTTGTAGTCACGGTTATCCTGACTACAGTTGTCGTTAAGGAGCGGGGTACGGATGAAAGCGAAGACCATCGGCGACCAGGAGCTGGCGCTCCTCCAGTACGTGACGGGGCAGGGGGAGGCGACCGTCGGCCAGGCGGCCGAGGGGTTCGGCGCGCCGCGCGGCCTGGCGCGCTCGACCGTCCTCACCATGATGGAGCGCCTGCGCGCCAAGGGGTATCTCTCACGGCGGCCGGTCGACGGCGTCTTCCACTACGCCGCGCGCGCCACCTCCGGCGAGCTGCTCCACGGGGTCGTCCATGACTTCGTGGAGCGGACCCTGGGCGGTTCGCTCTCCCCCTTCGTCGCCTATCTGACCGAGGCCGCGGAGGTCTCGGATACGGAGCTTGCCGAGCTCGAAAAACTGGTGGAGAAGCTCCACTCGCAGAGGAAGGAGCCGGTATGAACGCTCTCCTCGCGATGGCCGAGTGGGCCGGACAGATGGCGGTGGTGCTCGGTCGCGCCTCGCTTTCGGGAGGGCTCCTGATCCTCGCCGTCTGGGGTCTCTGCCGGCTCGTCCCGCGCCTGCCGGCGGCTCTCCGCACCTGGCTCTGGTGGATCGCCTGCCTGCGGCTCCTCGTCGGCTTGATCGGCCTGACCCCCGTGCGTCTCCCGCTGCTGCCGGCGGGGCCGGCGGCGGTCACTGCGGTGTCGGCGGCAGTCCCTGGGGGAGCCGCCCCCCTCCTGACCCAATCCGTCCAACCCGCCCCCGCCCAGGGGGGAGGGACCCCCCTCCCGGCGCCCTTCCGGTCCTTCGGGCTCGCCGCCGCCTCGGCGGTGGGCACCCTCTGGCTCCTCGCCGTCGCCGTCCAGCTGGCGTTTGCCGCCCGGCAGCTCCGGCGGCTCCGGCGGGTCCTCCGCTCCTCCGCGGCGGTGACCACCGGCTGGATCGCGGCGCTCTGGACCGAGCTCTGCCGCCGGGTGGGGATCTCCGGCGCCCCGGTCCTCGCCGCGGCGGAGGTCGCGACCCCGCAGGCGGCCGGGCTCTGGCGGCCGCGGGTGCTCCTGCCCCGGCCGCAGCTCGACCGGCTCTCGGCGCCCGAGCTCTCGATGGTCCTCTGCCACGAGCTGGTCCACCTGCGCCGCCGCGACCTCTGGCTGGGCTGGGTGCCGGCCCTGGCCGAGCGGCTCTTCTTCTTCCACCCGTTAGCGGCCCTCGCCGCCCGGGAGTACGCCCTCGCCCGCGAGGCGGCCTGCGACGCGGAGGTGCTCGCCGTGCTCGGCGCGGCGCCGCAGGCTTATGGCCGCATGCTCCTGAAGCTGGGAGTCGGGCCGCGGGCGACCGCTCTTACCGCCGCCACCGCGGCACCCTCGCGCCATCATCTCAAGAGGAGATTGCAGATGCTGAGTCACGCTGCCGAGAAACGTCCCTCCGTGGCCTGGTGGGTCCTCCTGGTCCTCCTCGCCGTCGTCGGCCTGATCCCCTTCCGCCTCGTGGCGGCCCAGGCGGCCTCCCAGCCCCTGCGCGCCGCCGCCGGCCCGCCGCCCTCGCCACCCACGCCGCCGATATCGCCGATATCGCCGACATCGCCGCGCGCTCCCGCCGCGCCGCATCCGCCCAAGCCGCTGCATCCCCACAAGGGTCCCGACGACGGCGAGTTCGTCCTCCTCTCGGCCGACGGTTCGTCGACGATGATGGGCTCTACGGAAGACGTCTCCCACGCCCGCCAGTTCCTGCAGCCGGGCGAGACGGAGCTCCTCTGGTTCCGCCGGGGCGGCAAGGAGTATGTCGTCCACGACCCGCAGACCCTGCGGGCGGCCCGCGCCCTGTTCGCTCCCCAGGCCGAGCTGGGAGCGCGCCAGGCGGAGCTCGGCTCGCGCCAGGCCGAGCTCGGCAGCCAGCAGGCGGCCCTGGGAGCGGAGCAGGCGAAGCTCGGCGCGCAGCAGTCGAAGCTGGGAGCCGAGCAGGCCCGGATGGCTGGGGAGGAGGCGCGCTCGGGCAAGGGCACCGGGCACGAGCAGGACGCCCTCGGGAAGAAGCAGAACGAGCTCGGCAGGCAGCAGGACGGGCTGGGGAAGAAGCAGGACGCGCTCGGCAAACAGCAGGACGAATTGGGCAAGCAGCAGGGCGAGCTCGGCAAGCAGCAGGAGAAGCTCGCCCAGGAGGCGGAGACGAAGCTCCGCGGCCTGCTCGACGACGCCATCGCCAAGGGGCTGGCGCACGAAGTGGGCGCCTGAGCCTGCGGCCACTGGCGGGGCCGCTACCGCGCCAGGCGCTGGACCGTCGCCACCAGGTGGGCGGGGGAGACCGGCTTGGCGAGGTGGACCTGGTAGCCCGCGGCGAGCGAGCGGTCGCGGTCCTCGGCCCGGGCGTAGGCGGTGAGGGCGACCGCGGGCAGGGTGCCGTTCCGGCCGGGGAGGGCGCGGACCCGGCGGATCAGCTCGTAGCCGTCCGCCTCCGGCATGGCGATGTCCGAGAGGAGAGCGTCGGCGGGTTGCTCGGCGAGGGCGGCGAGGGCCTCCGCCGCCCCACGGCAGGCGCGGACCGCGGCGCCGTGGGCCGAGAGCACCTCGGCCAGCATCTCCAGGGTGTCGGGCTCGTCGTCCACGATCACCAGCGAGAGCCCGGAGAGGTCGGCCCGCGGGGCGGCGGCCGCCGCCCCGGTGACACGGCGCGGCGGGAGCCGTTCCGAGGCCTCCAACATCTCCGGCATCTCCGGCATGTCCGGCATCTCCGGCGCGAGCAGGGGGATCTCCACGACGAAGGCCGAGCCCCGGCCCGGTCCGGCGCTGTCGGCCACGACCGTTCCGCCGTGCAGCTCGACCAGGTGGCGGACGATGGCGAGCCCCAGCCCCAGCCCGCCATGCCGGCGGGTGGTCGAGCTGTCGGCCTGGCGGAAGCGCTCGAAGACGTGGGGCAGGAACTCGGGCGCGATGCCGATCCCGTCGTCCCGCACCCGGATCACGGCGTGGGTGGGCGTCCGTTCGAGCGCCATCTCCACTCTGCCGCCGGGGCCGGTGAACTTGATGGCGTTCGACAGCAGGTTCCAGAGGATCTGCTGCAGGCGGGCCGGGTCGCCCTGGACTAGCCCCACCGGCTCGTCGACCTGGACGGCGAGCGTCACTCCCTTGGTCTCTGCCGCCCGGCGCACGGCGTCGGCGGCGGCGGCGAGCACGGCGGTGAGCTCGAGCGGCCGGAGGTCCAGCCGGAGCTTGCCGGCGACGATCCGCGACACCTCCAGGAGGTCCTCGATGATCTGCGCCTGGAGCTGGGCGTTGCGCTCGATCACCGTCAGCCCGTGGGTCAGGGCGGCTTTGTCGTCGAGCTTGCCGCGCAGGATGAGCGGCCAGGCGAGGACGGCGGTCAGGGGGGTGCGCAGCTCGTGGGAGATGGTGGCCAGGAAGTCGTCCTTGGCCCGGCTCGCCGCCTCGGCCTCCGCGCGCGCCACCCGCTCGCGTTCGAGCAGGCCGGTGCGCTCCACCTCGGCCTGCCGATGGCGGTCGAGATCGGCCACCAGCCGCTCCTCCAGCCGGCGGTACTCGCGCCGCGCCCGCTCGCGGTAGAGGCGGAAGAGCTCGGCCAGGCGCGGTTCGCCGGCGAGCAGGCCGGGGAGGTGGTCCTGGGCGCGCTTGTCGAGCTCGTAGCTGAGCTCGGGATGGGCCTCGACCCAGACGTGGCTGGCCTTGACGTGGGCCAGGAGGGCGATCAGGTGGTTGTAGTCGCAGTCGCCCAGGAGGCGCCGCAGGGCCGCCCGGCAGCGCGCCGCGCGGTCGCGGTTCAGGAAGAAGTAGACGGCGATGCGCAGGATGGCGGCGGCGAGGACGGAGTCCGGGTCGGGGAAGGCGGCGAGGGGGGCGGCCTGCTCCCCGAGGAGGTCGAGCGCGCGCTCGACCTCGCCCTCCCCCGGCACCGGCGTCTCCAGGAGCGTCAGGATCTCGGCCGGCGCCACGCCCAGGGCGGCCAGGGCGCAGCTGTGGCAGACGAGGCTGTAGGGCACCGTGCAGTAGCGCGAGAGATAGGCGGAGAGCCGTTCCTTGAACCGCGCCGGCAGCGGGTTGTCGAGGTCGGCCGAGAGGGTCTGCTGCCAGAGCTGGCCGAGCAGCAGGGGACTCTCCTCCGCCGGCTGGAAGAACGGCGGGACGAAGCCCATGCGGCTCGCGATCGCGGCGGTGATCTCGGCGGTCGTCATACGGCTGTCCTCCGGAGATCGGAGACGGTGCCCGGCAGCATACCACCCCGGCGAGGCGGAGGGGCCGGCTTGTCCTCCGCCCGGTCCTTCTTTAGGATGGCAGGCCAAACGACCCCCAGGAGACCCGCATGTCCATTGCCCACCGTTTGCTCCCCGAGTTCACCCAGGAGATGGCCACCACCCGTCGCGTCCTCGACCGCATCCCCGAGGACCGCCTCAACTGGCAGCCCCACGCCAAGTCGATGACCCTGGGTCGCCTGGCGACCCATCTCGCCGAGATCCCCGGCTACGCCGCGCTCACGCTCACCCAGGAGGGCCTCGACCTCGCGGCGGCGCGGGCCGCCGGCGCTGCACCGAAGATCCTCGCCACCCGCCAGGAGATCCTCGACCTCTTCGACGCCAACGTGGCGACGGGCCGGGCTGCGATCGAGGCGACGGGCGACGACACCTTCGGCCAGGCCTGGACCATGCGGCGCGGCGAGCAGGTGATCTTCACCCTCCCCAGGGTCGGCGCCCTGAACAGCGTGGTCATCCACCACACCATCCACCACCGCGGCCAGTTGAGCGTCTACCTGCGGCTGAACGACGTGGCCGTCCCCTCGATCTACGGCCCCTCGGCCGACGAGCAGTAGCCGGTGCGGGGTCCGTTTGAACTGCGGACGGACCCGCGCCCGCTGTAACTTACCGCTCTCCGTGGCGTAAGAAGTCGAAGACGAAAGGACGGTCCCCCCATGACCTGGATGACCCGGATGGCTCGGCTTGCCCCGCTCGCCCTTCTGGCGGCGCTTCTCTTTCCCCTGGCGGTGAAGGCGGTCGAGCCGACCCCGCCGCCACCACCACCGGTGCCCCTGGCCGCCCAGGCGCCGGCGGCCGGCGGCGTCTTCGATCCGGTCAAGGCGACGGAGGCCTGGCTCGACACCCTCCCCGCCGACGCCCGGGCGCGCTCCGACGCCTATTTCGAGGGCGGCTACTGGCTGCAGCTGTGGGATTTTCTCTACGGCCTGGCCGTCGCCTGGCTGCTCCTCGGCACCGGCCTCTCCGTGCGCATGCGCAACTTCGCCGAACGCATCACCCGCTTCGGCTTCGTCCACGGCCTGCTCTACGGCCTGCAGTACGTCGTGGCGACGGCCGTCCTCGGACTGCCGCTCGCGATCTACGAGGGCTACTTCCGCGAGCACCAGTACAAGATGTCCAACCTCACCCTGGGCGGCTGGTTCGGCGAGGCGGGCAAGGGGCTGGTGCTCGACCTGATCTTCGGCAGCCTGGCGATCGCGGCCTTCTACTCTTTCCTCCGCGCCAAGCCGCGCACCTGGTGGATCTGGGGAACGGTGCTGTCGATCGTCCTGACGACCTTCGGCATCCTCGTCGCCCCGATCTGGATCGAGCCGGTGTTCAACACCATGACCGAGCTCAGGAACCCCGCCGTCCGCGGTCCCATCCTGTCGCTCGCCCGAGCCAACGGCATCCCCGCCAGCCACGTCTGGGTGCAGGACGCCTCGAAGCAGACCAAGCGGGTGAGCGCGCACGTCACCGGCTTCGGCAGCACCATGCGGGTCGAGCTCAACGACAACCTGCTCGCCCGCACCTCGCTCCCCGGGATCGAGGCGGTGATGGGACACGAGATGGGGCACTACGTGCTGAACCACATCTACAAGTCGATCGTCGACATGAGCGTCATTTTCTTCCTGGGCTTCACTTTCCTGCGCTGGGCCTACACCCGGGCCCTGGAGCGCTGGGGGCCGCGCTGGGGCCTCTCCGGCCTCGGCGACTACGCCGCCCTGCCGCTCTTCGTCGCCGTTTTCTCGCTCTACTTCTTCGTCCTCACGCCGGTCCTCAACACCATGACCCGGACCGCGGAGACCGAGGCCGACGTCTTTGGCATCAATGCCAGCCGTCAGCCGGACGGCATGTCCGAGGTGGCCCTGCAACTCGGCGAGTACCGGAAGCTCCACCCCGGCCCGATCGAGGAATTCGTCTTCTTCGATCACCCGAGCGGCTACAACCGCATCCTGATGGCGATGCGCTGGAAGGGCGAGCACCTGGGGGAGATGCCGCCTCAGACCTCCAGGTGATCGCCCGGTCGGGCGACGATGGCGTAGAGCGCCGGCATCAGGAAGACGCTGATCAGCAGGCGGGAGAAGAGACCGCCGACGATGACCAGGGCGAAGGGACGCTGGGAGTCGGAGCCGATTCCGGTCGAGAGGGCGGCGGGCAAGAGCCCGAACGCCGCCACCAGAGCGGTCATCATGATCGGTCGCAGCCTTAAGATGGCGGCTTCGCGGGTCGCCGGGGCGACCGCCATCCCGCCCGTCCGCAGCTCGTTGGCGTAGGAGATGAAGATGACCGCGGTCTGCACCGAGACCCCGAAGAGCGCCAGGAAGCCGATGCCGGACGAGACCGAGAACGGCGTGCCCGAGAGCCGCAGGGCGAGGAGGCCGCCGATCGGCGCCGAGAGGAGGACGGCAAGCACGGTGATGACGGGGAACTTGAAGTTGCTGTAGAGGAGGAAGAGAAGGAGGAAGATGAGGATGATCGTCAGCGGCAGGATGAGCCGCAGCTGCTGGCGCGAGGCGGTGAAATCCTCGTACTCGCCGCCCCAGACGGCGGTGTAGCCGGCGGGGAGCTTCACCTTGGCCTCGACCTGCCGTTTCGCGTCCTCGACCGCCCCCGCCAGGTCCCGGCCCTCGATCGAGTACTGGATGCCGATGAAGCGGGCGCTGTTCTCGCGGTAGATGAAGGACGCGCCGTTCTCGACCTGGATCGCCGCCACCTCCTTGAGCGGCACCTGCTGGCCGCCCGGGGTCGCGATGAGGAGGTTGCCGATCGCCTCCGGCGTCTGCCGGAACTGCGGCTCCAGGCGGACGACGAGGTCGAACGTCTTCTCTCCCTGCACCACCTGGGTCGCCGTGGCGCCGCCCACCGCCGCCTCGACCAGGCCGTTGACGTCGGCGACGTTCAAGCCATAGCGGGCGATCTTGCCGCGGTCGACGCTCACCGTGAGGCTGGGCTGGCCGAGCTGCTTGACGACGGTGATCTCGGCGATGCCGCGAACTCCCGAGAGCACCCGCTGGATCTCCTTGGCCTTGGCTTCGAGCACCGCCAAGTCGGAGCCGAAGAGCTTGACGGCGAGGGCGCTCTTCAACCCCGTCTCGGCTTCGTCGACGGCGTCCTCGGCGGGCTGCGTGTAGTTGAAGACGATCCCCGGGAAGGCCGCGAGCTTCTGGTCGATCGCCTTGACGAGCGCCGCCTTGGTGCGATACCGGCCGTGCCACTCCGCGTAGGGCTTCAAGCCGACGAAGAACTCGTCGTTGAAGAACCCGGTCGGATTGGTGCCGTCGTCCGGGCGGCCGAGCTCGGAAGCGACCTCCGTGACCTCGGGAAAAGACTTGAGGATCGCCCGCACCTGGGGTGAAATGCGGGCCGCCTCCTCGAACGAGATGGTGGCCGGCATGTTGGCGCGAATCCACAGAGCGCCCTCGTCCAGGTGCGGCATGAACTCGGAGCCGATCCCCGGGAGGAGGAGGAGCGAGGCGAGGAAGAGAAGCACCGAGACGAGAGTGGTGGCCCAAGGGTGGGCGAGGCAGACGTCGAGCACCTTGGCATAGGCCGACTTGATCGCCTCGAAGACGACGTTGCGCCGTTCGCGCACCCCCTTCCGGAGCACCCAGGCGCAGAGGACGGGGAGGAGCGTGAGGGTGAGGAGGAGCGAGCCTAAAAGCGCGAAGATGGTGGTGTCCGCCATCGGCCGGAACAGCTCCCCCGAGGGGCCGGAGAGCGCGTAGATGGGGAGGAACCCGGCCATGATCACCGCCACCGCGTAGAAGATCGGCCGGTCGACCTCGCCCGCCGCCTCCAGGATCACCTGCCGGATGGAGTACGCCTGCCCTCGCCGCAGGGCCAGCTGGCGGAAGATGTTCTCGACCATCACCACCGCCCCGTCGACCAGGATCCCGAAGTCGATGGCGCCGATCGAGAGCAGGTTCGCCGGGACGTGCTTCAGGTCGAGGCAGATGAAGGCGAAGAACAGGCAGAGCGGAATGGTGCACGCGACGATCAGGCCGGAGCGGAAGTCGTAGAGGAAGAAAATGAGGACGACGACGACGAAAAGCATGCCGCGCAGCAGGTTGTCCTCGACCGTGCGGGTGGTGAGCGCAATCAGGTCGCGGCGGTCGTAGTAGGGGCGGATCTTGACGTCCGGCGGCAGGACCGAGCGGTTGAGCTCCCGGGTCTTCTTCTCCAGGTGCTCCAGGACCACCTGGGCCTGCTCGCCGCGGCGCATCAGGATGACGCCCTCGACCGCCTCGTCCCGCTGGTTGAAACCGAACTGGCCGAGCCGCGGCGCCTCCCCGATGACCACCCGCCCGACGTCTTTGACCAGCACCGGAATCCCGTTGTGCACCGCGAGGACGACGTTGCCGATGTCCTCGGGGGTGTTCAACCGGCCGAGCCCGCGCACGTAGTAGAACTGGCCGCCCTGCGAGTAGAAGCCGCCGCCCGCGTTGCCGTTGTTGGCGCCTAAAGCGGCGACGACGACAGGGACCGAGAGGCCGGCGCCGGCGAGCTTCGCCGGGTCCATGAGCACCTGATACTGCTGGGTCTGGCCGCCGAATCCCGAGTCGTCGGCGACGCCGGGGACCGACTTGTACTGGCGCTCGACGATCCAGTCCTCGATCGTCTTCAATTCCATCGGCGAGCGGTCCGGGCTGTCCAGCACGTAGCGGTAGATCAGGCCGGAGGGCGAGAAGAGCGGCGAGACCGAAGGCGTGATGCCTTCCGGCAGCGCGACGTCCGGCAGCCGCTCGAACACCTGCTGGCGGGCGAAATAGCTGTCGGTGCCGTTGGCGAAGGTGACGCGGACGGACGACAGCCCGTAGAGCGAGATCGAGCGCACGACGGTCAAGCCGGGGAGGCCGTTCATCTCGACCTCCATGGGCACGGTGATCAGCCGCTCGACCTCTTCCGCCGCATGCCCCTGCCACTGGGTGACGATCTCGACCAGGGGCGGCGAGAGGTCCGGGTAGGCGTCGACCGGCAGCCGTTCGAAAGACCAGATCCCCGCGCCGATCAAGAGCACCGCCGCGAGCAGGATGAGAAAGCGCTGCCGGAGGGCGGTGGCGACGATCCGATGGATCATCGAGGCCGGCTCGGGGGTCGGCGGGGTCTCCTGCGGCTCCGCGGGGCTCATTGGTTCTCCGCCGACTGCAGGAAGAGGCCGCCGTCGGCGACGATCGTCTCGCCGGGAGTCAGGCCCGAGGTGATCTGCTGGCGGTCGCCCACCCGCGCGCCGATCTCGACGCGGCGGCGGCCGAAGGCGCCAGAGGCGTCCGCCACGAAGACGAACGGCAGGTTGTCGTCGTCCCGCAGCACCGCGGCGACCGGCACCAGGAGGCCGCTGCTCTGGTGGGTCGAATGAATGGCGATCCGCACATAGAGATCGCGCTTGAAGACTTCCCCGGGGTTCGGGGCGACGATGCGGACGGGGATCGCCCGGGTCGTCGGGTCGACGATGGCGGCGATGTAGTCCACCCGGCCGGCGACCGGCGCGCCGCCGGCCCCGGCGGTGATCTCGGCCCGGTCGCCGGGGGCGACGAACGGCAGATCGGATTCGAAGATGTTCCCCATCACCCAGACCGTTTTCAAATCCGCCACCGTGAAGCAGGGCGTCGTCCCCGCCTGGAGGAGCTGGCCGGGGGTGATCAGCCGCTCGACCACGGTGCCGGCCAGGGGCGAGCGGATGACGCCGCCGCCGGCGGCCACCGGCTTGTTGGCCATGATGTCCTCAAGGGTATTCTTGTCGACCCCCAGGGCGCGGAGCTGCTCCAGGGCGGCGTCGCGGTCGGCCTCGGCGGCGACCGCGTCGGTCTCCGCCTGCTCCATGTCCCGCCGCGCGATCGCCTCGTTCTTGAACAGCTCCTCGTCGAGGCTCGCCACCCGCCGGGCGTTCTTCGCCGTGGCAAAGGCCTTGCGGAGGGCGCTGACGTCGGTCGCGAAGTCGGGGGAGGCGACGGTCGCCAGGGCCTGGCCGCGGCCGACCCGCGCTCCCACCTGGACTTCCAGGCGCGCCACCGGCCCCGAGATCGGCGCCAGCACCTGGGTCGTCCGATTCTGATCGAAGGCGACCGTGCCGGTCGTCTCGACGGTCCGGCCGAACGCGGTGAGCCCCACCTGCTCCAGGCGCACCTTCTGGCGCTGCGCCGGGTCGAGGGTCAGCTCCCTGGGATGGTCCGCCGCGGCCGGTGCGGTGGCGGTTTTTTTGGCCGGGGTCTTCTCGGCGAGAGGGTCCGTTGCCGGCGGGTGCCCGCAGCCGGCCAGGGTCAGCGCCAGGAGCGTCATCGGCGCCAGCGCGGCGAGGGTGAACGCTCCCGGCAGGGTCCACCGGCTTCGATCGTGGTTCATGGCCTGGCTCCTGAGGGCGAGGGTGCGGCGGCGGACGGGACAGAGGGGAGTGGCGCTCCCACCGCGAGCTCCAGGGCGGCCTGGGCGTCGTTGGCGGCGCCCAGGGCATCCACATACTGCTTCTCGGCGTCCAAGAGGGTGCGCTTGGCGTCGAGTAGATCGAGTGCCGACGAGCCGCCGAGGCCGTAGCTCACCGAGGCCACCCGGTAGACCTCGCGGGCCTCCGGCAGCAGCTCGTCGCGGATGAAAAGGGCCTGGCGCAGGGCGGTCGAGGCGGTGGCGTAGGAGGTCCGGACGTCCAGGCTGACCTGGGCGGTGATGTCGGCGGCGTTGGCGGCCAGCTCCGACTCGCGGTGGATGGCGGCGGCAACTTCGCCCTGCCGGTGCTGGCCGAGAAAGATGGGGAAGCCGAAGCCGATCCCGGTGGTGAAGGTGGTGGGCGTGCCGTCCATGGCGTTCCTGGTCAGGGTGAGGTTGACGTCGGGCAGCCAGTACTGGTGGGCCAGCCGGGTCGCGGCGCGCGCCCCCTGCCGCTGGATCTCCAGGCTCTGGATCTCGGGCCGGGACGCCTGGGCGAGCTTCTCGAGCTTCTCGATCTCGGCGATCGAGGCCGGCACCTCGAGGCCGTCCGTGGTCTCGACCGGGGCGCCGCCGGCCCGCCCGAGGAGGCGGTTGAGCGATGCCTGCGCGGCGGCGAGCGAGCGCTCGTTGGCGATCAGGTCGTTCTCCGCCTGGGAGACGTCGACCTGGGCCTTGACGACGTCCACCTTGGGCACCGTGCCGGCGAGGAAACGGGCCTGGGTCTTGGCGAGGAAGTCGAGCGCCAGCTCCTTGCCCTGTCGCAGGTCGTCGCCGTGGCGCAGGGCGACGAGGATCGCGTCATAGGCTTGGGCGGTCTGCGACGCGACCTGCTGGCGCAGCTGCGTCAGGGTGAATTCGGCCGCCTTGAGCGTCGCCGTCGCCACTTCGCCGCGCAGCCGGATTTTCCCCGGGAAGGGGAAGGTGAGGCCGAGACCGACGTCGCTGGCGTTGCCGGAGCCGGGGTTCAAGGCCTGGGTCTGGCCGGCGACGTCGGCCGCGAAGGTCGGATCGGGGAAGGCGCGGGCGACCGCCACCTGCGCCCGGGCCTGTTCGACCTGCTCGCGCGAGGCGAGAATTCCCGGATTGCGCCCCAGCGCTTCGTCGATCGCCTGGCGGCGCGACAGGCGCAGCGTTGGAACGGCAGGCTGCCCGATCGCGGCGGGCGCCGCCGGCCCGAGCGCGGCCCAACCCAAGGTCACACAACAGAGGCCAATGCCTAAGCGTTTCAAGGAGCCCTCCTCGGAGCTCGATCCGTCGTTTACAGCGGGGGAGAGACGGACTTCAGCGCCCGGCGAGCGCGGGAGGGCCGCGGGGCGAACCGAGACGGGACAGCGGGCGGAGCCGGCAGGTCCGGGTCGGACCGGCCTGGGCGTTCTCGCCGGAAGGGAGGGGCAGGACGGCGGGGGCGGTCAGGCCCACGGCGACCGTCTGCAGCTGCAGGAGGCAGGCGGGGCAGGGCGGGTGGACCCGGGTTTCCGAGCTCTCGACGTGGTGGGCGTCGAACGGATGGCTCGCCCCATCCGCAATCTGGCCGCCCAAGCCGCGCCCCGCCAGGTGGTCGGCGGAGGCACTGTGCACCTCGGTCGAGCCGAGGGCGAAGGCCAGGACGGCGAGAAGGGCGAAGACGACCCGGGTCAGCGGGCGATGGGACCGATGTCCACGCACGCGTGCATGGTACCAGGGTCGGGCGGCGATCGGTAGGGAGGGGGCAGCGGGCGGCGGGGATGTGCCACTTGCGTGCATGCTCCTCCGAATCCCGTGGCGGCTGTGGCATCCTACCCCGCCCCTGACTGGAGCTACGAGCGCGACTGGCAAGTCGTCCCACCCCAGGGAAATACGATTCCACCGCAGGGAGATGTCCTTCCCTGTCCTTGAATACACCATCCCTGCCGTGGGAATGTGTATTCCCTGCCCAGGGAAGGCAATTCCCTGGCCTGTCCAGGCGATTCATCGGCCTGGGAAGACGATTTCCAGGGCTGGAGAGGGCTTCCTCGGGGGTGGGATGCGGTTTCCAGGACCGAGAAGACGATCTCGGTGCCTTGGAATCCCAATCTCAGGGGCTGGAATACACATTTATCCGGAGAAAATGTGTATTCAAGGGGTTGGGAGGTCGAAGTTCTCCGCTTCTACCCGGTTGGGCGAAGGGTGTAGAGACGTTCCAGGTCCTGAACGATATCCATCGCAGGCCACGGGGACCGCGGAACGTCTCCGCATAGGGATGTTGCCCCCTATCCGCGCCTTCCCCTCTCCTGGTGGTTCCCCGGCCGCCATCGGTTGAGGCCGCGGGATAGGGCCGGGGCGTTGCCCCGGCGGAGACGCCCCGCGGTCTCCGTGACCTGCGGTACGATATCGTTCAGGACCTGGGACGTCTACCACCTCCGGCCAACCGTGACCGAGGAACTTAACGCTCTGTGACCCGTCCCTGCCGAAGCTCCGTGATTCCATCCACCCAATCCTGAAGCAGCTCGAGCCGCTCGAGCGGCGTCAGGCTGAGGGTCCACCGGATCAGGGTGAGGTCGACACTGTCGGCGGATTCCTCGGGTGGAAAGGAGTCCGGCGCAGCCGCCGACGGGGGTGACGGGATAGAGGGGTCCATAACAGCGACTATAGCGGAAGCAAGGGAGGAGCGGCAGGGCAGATAGGGGCATAGCCCCTGTGCCTGCCCGGCCCCGCGGTGATCGCTAAAAAAATCGTCATCCTGAGGGCGAGCTCTGCGAGCCGGAAGGACCTGGGCGGGGGGATCTCGAAGCGCAGAAAGCCCAGCCCCGCAGGGGCGACAGCATACAGCCTGGGGCGCCAGCCCCCAGGGAGAGAACAAGGAGGGCCAGCCCCGAAGGGGCGACGGCAGTTGTGACTTGGAACTGCCAGAGTGCTCGAATCTTCATCCGGCGATGCTCGGTGCGTAAGCCGGCCAATAGCGCTCGCTGGCCAACCGTGATGGCAGTGACCGGCAGCGTCAGCGGTCCGGCAATACCGGGTTATCTGCTTCTCCTTCGAGGTTTTCCCGCATTCGTTTCTCCCTGGTCTTGGGTAGCCGCATCGGGCTCAAGGCTAAGGGCCAAGTCGAAATACCTGCGTAGATACACTGACATCTCCATGGCATTTAAGCGGCTGTCTTTTTTTGAGACACTAACGGCTTCCAAGATGTGGAATGCCAGGGCCGCCACCTCTCCAGAGTCTGACTGGATAAAACGGTACAGGCGAGTCGGATCGAGACGCCTCATTGCATATTCTTCGGAGGGTCGCATAATAAAAACGAATCCATCGTCAAGGTAGGCTACGCCTGTATCAAGAATGCAAATTAGATCCGGAAAAATGCCATAGCTTGGCCACGGTGTGTCCGCAAAATATTCTTTAATCCAGTTCGTCAAGGTGCAGATGTCGCTTGGTCCGCTATAGCCAAATATGTAGAACTTAGGCTTGATGAATCGATTGATCTCATGACTCCAGCGTACCATTGCCGGTTTGGCGAGATTGTCGAAGCTACCGCACGCTGGGATACGACCTAGTAGATGAGCAGTCTCCGGCAGATTTGGCCGCAATGATGGCTGTAGAGCCTTAAAGCGTTGGCATTTCGCGAGGCAATCAAAAAATTCCTGTTTGTTCAACGTCGACTTAACCTCAATGGCGGCGAAGCAACCTTCAACAATCAGTAGGTGAAGTTTTGGTGTGACGTGGTAGGCGAAAAGATCTTCATTGTAGAGGACGACATCGACCTGCCCTGTCTGATGGCCGTAGCTATCGATGACCTCGCCGGAGGTAAGTACTACGCTCCTGGGCAGGAACTGCGACAAGAACTCGTGACAGAAGTACTCACGAGCGCTGCCGATATCGGTTGGTGACTCAAAGCTCTTGCTCCGGAGGTACTGAGTCTTCAAGAGCTGCTTCAGTCCCGCTGCGAAGTCCTTAAAAAGCATGATGAGCCCGCCTCCTCATGCCCTCTATAGTTGCGAACCTTCAGTCGGCAGCGCATCGACAATACGACAAGTGCACCCTGTGGCAAAGCCGTAGCTGTCCACCTCGGTAGAGAACACGTGATCAGGGTCATAGCCAAATTTTGCGAAGGCCTTGGCGCGAAGCAACCAGGTGAAGAAGGGGAACTCGTCGGTCAGCGAGTCTGCGACGGGATGCACAGCTACTAGGCCTGCACTCTGAGTGAAGTGGTTGCAGTCCTTAGTAGCGTGGGTAGTCTCCTGATTACCCCGATACGGGAACTTGCCTGAGTAGAGGTGATGGATCGACCACGCATTAGAACTGCCAAAGCGCTGGGGCCGCTCTCCTCCTGCAAGCAAGAATGAGGCAACCGCTGGGCCGTTGGCGCGGGTGTCTAGCACGATAGACTGCGCTCGAGCGAGTTTCTTGATGTGATCTGGATACGAGAAGTACCGTTGCCTTCTCCCGGACTCTGGAACACGGTTACAGCCTGGCCAAAGCAAAATGGCCTCGGCTGCCCATCGCACAAAAGAGCCTAGGTTCTCCGATACATTTGTGAGGACTGCCTTCTCGGGCTCGCTCGGAATTCGTGAGACCTCGCGTGAAAACCAGCCCTCTAGGTCTTTGAGGTCACAGTTTTCACCGATCCCATTTGGAGATTGAAGGTTATAAGGCATTGTTCTGGATCAGATCCTCGGAAGCTTTAGGCAGATCCTGAGAGCAGTCGTTGGTTTTCAGCTGCCTTCCAGTGAACGCATGTCGGTCTCCTGAACCGCCATTCCGAGTCGTTCATTGTATCGCAATAGCCTGTCGAGGCATAGAACTACCTTGCTCCGGAGGCGGAGCAGATAGACATAGTAATTGAGCTATGCTCGGCAGATCGCCGGTGGGCTTTCGGCCACTAGCGCCAGTTATATCAACCGTTTAGCTGCCTTCGGGTGTTCTGCGATAGTTTTCAAGGAAGCGGGCAAGAGGGTAGGGGAGGTAGACGGCCAGCCGCTACCACCAGCATGGCCTTAACCACGAACGCCAGGCCGTCTCCAGCGCCGATAGGATCGCAGGCGTCTGGGGCCTGCGGAGACGCCCCGGCGGCAGTGGTTCCGGGTAGGGCAGTTGTAGAGGCGCGCTGGAGTCCTCTTACTCCGGCCAAAGTCCGGGGACTCCGGCTAGAGTCAGCGGACTCCGGCCAAAGTCCGGGGACTCCAGGCTGGAGTCCGCTTACTCCGACCAAAGTCCGAAGACTCCGGCCGGAGTCCGCTGACTCTGACCAGAGTCAGCGGCCCCAATCTGGAGTCTCCTGACTTCGGCCAGAGTCCGCCGACGCCGGGCTGGAGTCCGCGAACTCTGCTCAGAGTCCAGAGACTCTGGCTCGTGGCGGCCGACTCCGACCGGAGTCAGCGGACTCTGGGGCAGAGTCCCGGACTTTGCCTCGTGGCGGCGGACTTTGGCCTACGTCCGCCGACGTCGGGCTGGAGTCCGCTGATTCCGGAGCAAGTTCCCGAAATTCGGGCTCGTAGAGCCGACTCTGCCGACGCCAGGCTGGTTTTCCCTGAGAGAGGGCGGAGCGGGTAGAGACGGCCAGCCGCTACCACCGACATTGCCTTGACCACGATCACCAGGCCGTCTCCAACGCCGATAGGATCGCAGACGTCTGGAGCCTGCGGAGACGGCGCCGCCCCCTCAACCCAGAGGGAGGGACCCCCTCCCAAGACGCGGTGAGCGGCGGCAACTCCAGAATCTTCCGCCGCCCCTTCAGGGCTCTTGGATTTCTTGGCTCACATACCTGGGGCTGGCGCCCCAGGCTCTATGCCGTCGCCCCTTCGGGGCTGGAAACGAAAACCCCTACGCCTTCCCCAACAGCTCCACCACCTTCGCCACCGCCTCTCCCGGCGCCACCAGCTGCTTTTCGCGGTCCCGGCGCAGCGACACCTCGACCTTACCGTCCTTCAACGACTTGGCGCCGATCACCAGGCGGACGGGGATGCCGATCAGGTCGGCGTCCTTGAACTTGACCCCCGGGCGCTCGTCGCGGTCGTCGTAGAGGACGTCGATCCCCTTTTCCTTGAGATCGTCGTAGAGCTGGTCGGCCACCCGGCTCACTTCGGCGTCGTCGGGGTTCAGGCCCGCCAGGAGCACCTCGAACGGGGCGAGCGGCCGGGGCCAGATGATGCCGTCCTTGTCGTGGTTCTGCTCGATGGCGGCGGCCACGGTGCGGCCGACCCCCAGGCCGTAGCAGCCCATCTCCATGGGGTGGTCGGCGCCGGCCTCGTCGGTGTAGTTGCAGGCCATGGGCTCGGAGTACTTCGTTCCCAGCTTGAAGATGTGCCCGACCTCGATGCCGCGGAACAGCTCGAGCGTCCCGTCGCAGCGCGGGCAGGGGTCGCCGCCGGTGATCAGGAGGAGGTCCGCCCATTCGGTCAAGTCAACGTCCCGCCCCCAGTTGACCCCGGTCAGGTGGGCGTCGCCCTGGTTGGCGCCGACCACGAAATCGGTCATCCCGCGGACCGTCTCGTCGCCGATCAGCCGCAGGCCCTTGGGGAGCCCCACCGGCCCGGCATATCCCACCGCCGCTCCGGTCGACTCGCGCACTTTTTCCTCGGAGGCGAGAGCGAGATGCTGGACGTCCAGGTAGTTGCCAAGCTTGACCTCGTTGATCTCGCGGTCGCCGCGCACCACCACCGCCACCATCCCCTTCTCCGAGTCGTAGAGCAGGGTCTTGACCACCTGCCGGGTGGGGATGCCCAGGAAGGCCGCGACGTCCTCGACCGAGCTCTTGCCCGGCGTCGGCACCCGCGTCTTTTCCGCGGTTCCGACCGTCGCTGCCGCCGCTTCGAGCTGCCGCGTCTCGGCCTTCTCGACGTTCGCCGCGTAGCCGCACTTCGGGCAGCGGACGACGGCGCTCTCGCCGGTCTCGGCGACCACCATGAACTCGTGCGAGGCCGAGCCGCCGATCGCTCCGGAGTCGGCCTCGACCATCGTGTAGTCAAGCTGGCAGGCCTCGAAGATCTTGCAGTAGGCCCGGCGCATGTCCTGGTAGGTCTCGTCCAGGCTCTCCGCGCTGGCGTGGAAGGAGTAGGCGTCCTTCATGATGAACTCGCGGCCGCGCATGAGCCCGAAGCGGGGGCGGATCTCGTCCCTGAACTTGGTCTGGATCTGATAGAGGCTGATCGGCAGCTGCCGGTAGCTCTTGACGTCCCGGCGCACGATGTCGGTCACCACCTCCTCGTGGGTGGGGCCGAAGATGAAGTCGCGGTCGTGCCGGTCCTTGATCCGCAGCAGCTCCTTGCCGTAGCGCACCCAGCGCCCCGACTCCTGCCACAGCTCGGCCGGCTGGATGGCGGGCATCGTCAGCTCGGCCGAATCGATGGCGTCGAGCTCGCGGCGGATGATCGTCATCAGCTTGGCGAGGCTCCGCCAGCCGAACGGCAGATAGGAGTAGATGCCGGCCGCGGTCTTCTTGATCAGGCCGGCCCGCACCATCAGCTGGTGCGAGATGACCTCCGCGTCGTTCGGCACCTCACGGGTGGTATAGATGTAGTAACGGCTCCAGCGCATGGACCCTCCGGGATGTTGGCGCGAAAGGCGCGAAAAAACGGATGGCTACTTCTTCTGACCGCGGTGCACCCGCTCGAGGAGACGGGAGCTGTCCTTCATAAATTCCATCATTCTCTCTTCCAGCCCCTCGCCGCGCGCCGTCAGGCGCCGGGCCTGGGCGAGGACGATCTTCGCCCGCTCCTCCTCGCCCGAGGCGAGGAGCGCCATGCCCAGGTGGGTCAAGGTGGTGGAGGAGGGACCGATCTCGGACGACCGCGCGAGGAAGTCGATCGCCTTGTCGAATTCCTTCCGCTTGTAGTGGACCCAGCCCAGGGCCGCGAGCGGGAACTGCCGCAGCTCGTCGGGCGACAGCTCGACCGAGCGCTTGGCGTAGTCCAGGGCGGCGTCCAGGTCCTCTTCCATCTCCGCCAGGTTGCAGGCCATCTCGTAGTAGGCGATCGTCTTGGTGAAGTTGGACGCTCCCTCGTCGAGCAGGGTGAGGCCGATGCGGTTCCCCTCGCGGAGCTTTCCCTGGCTGCGCAGGGCCTCGATGAGCGCCGCGTAGGCGGTCGCCTTGAGCATCTCGCCGGGGTTCATGTCCAGCACCTTCTGGGTCACCGCCTCGATCTCCTGGCTGCGGTTGAGGTGCAGGCAGAGCATGGCGTAGGACATGAGAAGCGTGGGGTTCTCCGGGTCGATCACCAGCGCCCGCCGGTAGCAGGAGAGGGCCTGCTTGAACTTCTCCCGGGCGAGGAACTCCTCCCCCTTGCCGAACCACTTGCCGGCCTCGCCGTCGACCTTGGGGAGCGGCATGCCGGCGTGCCCCGAGAGGTAGTGGACGAGGTCCTGGTACTGGAGCTTCTTGGGGTTCAGGCGCTGCGCCTGGCGGAAGGCCTCGAGCGCCTTGCGGTTCCAGTGGCGGTCCAGGTAGGCGAGGCCCAGCAGGTGGTAGGCCTCCTCGAAGGTCGGGTCGTGCCGCACCGCCTCCTGCAGGTGGCGGACCGCGGGCTGGAGCTTCCCCATCTCGTAGAAGCAGCTTCCCAGGAGGTAGAGCGCCTGCGGCACCGGCTCCAGGGCCACGGCGCGCTCCAGGAAGAGCACGGCCATGGTGAGGTTCCCCTGGCCGGCGTAGACCGCGCCCAGGCTGAAGAGGGGGAGGAAGGAGTCGGGATAGAGGGAGACGGCGCGCTTCAGGTGCTCCTCGGCGCGCTTCGCGTCCCCCCGCTCGTAGTAGATGACTCCGCTGTAGACCAGCCCCTCGTAGTGATCGGGCTTGACCTCCAGGACGTGGGCGAAATAGCCGAGGGCCGCCTCGGTCTCCCCCTCGTTGAAGTGGGTCTCGCCGAGGAAGTAGGCGAGCTCATAATTGTCGCGGTCGAGCTTGTAGGCGGCCTCCAGGGCCTCCACGGCGCGCTCGATGTCGAAGGAGAAGAGGGCGTACTCGGCGTCCTCCAGGTGCTGGAGGAAGATTTTCCGCTTGTCCCCATGGTGGAGGGCGGCGATGCGCTCCTTGATGGACAGGAAGCGCTCCCGCTTTTCGAGCGCCAGCAGCTGGTAGTCCATCTTGGACTCCCAGAGGTCGCTCCACTCCTCCCAGCCGATGACCTTCTTGGTCTCCAAAAGCTCGCGCAGCGCCGAAAGGCCGGTCTGGCCGATGAGGATGTTCTTCTCCTGCTTGTGGATGGCGCCCAGGAGCTGGCGGACGGTCTCCGCCGTGCGCTTGACCGCCTCTTCGAGGATCGAGATGCGCTCCAGGAGGTGCTCGTCGAAGGAGAAGCTCTCCTCGGCGGCGGCCTCCTCGTAACCGTCCTCCTCCTCGGACAGGGTGCCGGAGAGGACGAGGAGCTTCTGATGGCAGCGCAGGCAGTATTCCTGGTCGTCCGGATTCCGCGCGCCGCAAACCTGACAGTACATGGTACGAGCGGGTATCGCTCAGTTTCCTCCGTAGGTGTAGAACCCCCGGCCCGACTTCCTCCCCAGGTAGCCGGCGTCGACCATCTTGACGAGGAGCGGGCAGGGGCGGTACTTGGGATCGCCGAAACCGTCCTGAAGGACGCGCAGGATGTCCAGGCAGACGTCGAGGCCGATCAGGTCGGCGAGGGCCAGGGGGCCCATCGGATGGTTCATCCCCATCTTCATCACCGCGTCGACCGCCTCCGCCTTTCCCACTCCCTCGTAGAGGCAGAAGATCGCCTCGTTGATCATCGGCATCAGCACCCGATTGGAGACGAAGCCGGGGGCGTCGTGTACTTCTACGGGAGTCTTCCCCATCTGTTTCGCGGCCGTCTCGACGGCGTCGTAGGTCTCCTGGCTCGTCGCGAGACCGCGGATGACCTCGATCAGCTGCATGACCGGGACGGGGTTCATGAAGTGCATGCCGATGACTTTGTCCGGCCGGCGGGTGGCGGCGGCCAGGCGGGTGATCGAGATCGAGCTGGTGTTGGTGGCGAGGATGGTCTCCGCCGGGCACGTCCGGTCGAGCTCGGCGAGGACCTTCTCCTTGACCTCCAGCCGCTCGACCACCGCCTCGATCACCAGCTGCGCCTCGGCCAAGGCCTGAACCTCCCCCGCCGGCTTCACTCGGGCGAGGGCGGCATCGCGGGCCGCGGCGTCGAGCTTGCCCTTCTCGACCAGCCGCCCGAGGCCCTTGCCGATCTGGGCCACGCCGCGCGCCAGGGCGTCCGGGATCACGTCGACCAGCACCACGTCATAGCCAGTCTGCGCCGCCACCTGGGCGATGCCGTGCCCCATCGTCCCCGCTCCCACCACTCCGATTGTCCGGATCTCGGCCAAGTGTACACTCCTCTATACCTAACTTCCTACACTTCTCCCCACCCACGTCGCCGTGGATCGCTCAGCCTACGAGATCGGGGGGGTGGGGGTCAAGGCGCGGGAGGCCCGAGCCGGCCAATGCCGGATAGCTACGCGGCAGCGACCGAACCGCGTCGCGATGGGATCCCGGCGGCAAGACTCTTGGGTTCAGGAAGAGCCGGCAGGGCGCGAACCGCTCGCCACAGGGGTGAGGAAGCTTCCTTCTGGACGCCAAGAGCCTCCTCTTCGGACGCTACGAGCTCCTTCTGGACGCGAAAGCGTTCCTTTCGGACGCAGAAACGAGCTATCCGGACTCTAAACAGAGCTTACCGGACTCCGGTAAGAGCTATCCGGACTCCAAAACGTTCGTTCCGGACTCTAGAACGAGCTGTCCGGACTCCAGAAAGCTCTCTCTGGACTCCAATCAGAACCTTTCGGACTCCGAGAAGCTCTGTTTAGAGTCCAGTAGGTTCTGTTTCGCGTCCAAAAAGCTCTCTTTAGCGTCCAGAAGGAGTTCGTAGCGTCCGGAAGATCTCTTGCTAGCGTCCGGAAGGCTCCGTCCGGACTCTTGAAAACTCTCTCTCGCGCCCCGCTTGGACACTACGCCTCCCCTTGACGCCGTGCTCCCGGCCGCTGGATAGTGGGGGTCGCGAGTTCCGTACCAGGGGAGGTCCAGATGCTCCACCGGTTCCCACCGTTCCCGCGGCCGTTCCGGCGCTTCGCCGGCCTCTCTCTTCTCCTCGCCCTCGCCGGCTGCGGCATGGTCGACCGGATGACCGGTGTCTCGGTGGCCAAGCAGCTCCAGGTCACGGGGACCGCCGCTCCGGCCGAGATCCTGCAACTCTGGGATACCGGGATCACCATGAACAAGGACCCGGTGATCGGCCTGGAGGTCGAGGTCCGCCCTACCGACCGGCCGCCCTACAAGGCGAAGATCGAGAAGAGCCTCATCTCGCGGCTGGACATCCCGCAGTTCCAGCCCGGTAAGGTGATCCAGGTGCGCTTCGACCCCAAGGCGCCGGAGCGGGTGGCGATCGACGTCTACAAATACAAGTGAGGCCTTCGACCTCAAACCGGCGAGGAATATCCCTGGGAGCGCCGGCGTCCCGCCGGCTGGGCGGGCGGGGGAAAAAGAAGCCGGCGAGGACGCCGGCGCTCCCAGGGAAAACATGATGGATCCTACTTTCTTCCCCTCCTCCTCCGCGCTACGCACCTGGCTCGCGGCCAATCACAGCCAAGTCCAGGAGCTCTGGATCGGGTTCTTCAAAAAGGGCTCGGGCCAGGAGGGGATCACCTACCCCGAGGCCCTCGACGAGGCGCTCTGCTTCGGCTGGATCGATGGAATCCGAAAGAGACTGGACGGTGCGCGATGGACCACCCGGTTCACGCCGCGCAAGCCGGGCAGCGTCTGGAGCCAGGTCAACCTGAAGCGCGCCGCCGAGCTGACCCGGCTCGGGCGGATGCAGCCCTCTGGACGCCGGGAGTACGAGGAGCGCGATCCCAAGAAGACCCAGCGGTACTCCTACGAGGAGCGCCCGCGCCAACTCGACGAGGCTTATGAGGCGAGGTTCCGGGAGAACCCCCAAGCCTGGAAGTTCTTCGCGGCCCAGCCCCCTTCCTACCGGCGCAACGCCAGCGGGTGGGTGCTGAGCGCGAAGAAGGAGGAGACCCGGCTCAGGCGCCTGGGAGAGTTGATCGAGAGCTCGGAAAGGGGAGAGCGGCTGGGGCCGGTCACGGGAGGTGCGAAAGGGGAGAGGCGCTGAAGAAGATCTACTCGAAGATCTCACTCACCCGGATCTCGAACCCCGGGAGCCGTGGCGTGGTCAGGAGGTCTCCCGCCGCGGCCGAGAATTCCTGCGGCGCGAGGAATCGCGCTCCCAACCGATGGTAGACCCGCACCGTCTTGCTGTCGGGATCGACGAGCCAGTATTCGAGCACCCCGAACCGCTCGTACAGGTGGCGCTTCAGGGTCTCGTCCCTTCGGCGAGTCGAGTCCGAGAGGATCTCGACCACCAGGTCCGGCGCGCCCTGGACGTTCGCCTTCGTGAGGATGTGGGCTCGGTCGTTCGAGACGAACAGGAGGTCCGGCTGGACAATGTCGTATTCCGAAAGAAGCACGTCGGTGGGAGCGTACCGCAGGAGTCCCAGCCGGTGCTCGCGCACGAAGGGTCCCATCTTCGACGACAGGTTCAGGGAGAAGCCTTGATGGTCCAGAGAGGGGGCCGGCATTACGTAGTGCTCCCCATCCAGGATCTCGTGGCGCTGGCCATCCTCGGGGAAGAGGACGTAGTCCTCGTAGGTGAGCTTGCGACGGACGGTGTCTCGGATTGCCATGGCAGCCCCTCCTCGGCGCTCCTTGGGTATGGTAGCACGCGCTCTCCCTCACTCAGGAGCGGTGCATGTTATCTCAAGGCGGTACGGGAAGCGCGATGGCAGGAAAGCTCGACGAGCCATCCTCCTGCGCAAGGAGGGCTACGTCTCAGGGAGTGGCGTGTCCGGAAGGTTCACGGGAGCAGAGGGATTGTCAGACTCCGGGACGGCGGGCCAGCGGACCTGCTCGAGGAGCTCCCCACACCGGCCCCGCAACTGGCGGAACTCTTCTAGCGCCTGATTCAGAGGACCGAGCAGATCGTCCTCGCGTTCGGTGGGCATGACGGCTTTTCCTTTTCCTTTTCGCTAGGTGCATCCTTTGAGCCAAAAGAAAACATGCAAAAATCACACCGGCGAGATCCAAAACAGCAGCGCCGCCCCGGCCCCCACCCTGGAGGGTGGAAACCGGAGCGGCGCGGGAAGGACCGGCTTAGAGGTGGTTTCAGATCGCCCGCGTCATCAGGTCGGCGACGGCGCGGTTGAACTTGACCGGCTCGGGGAGCTCGGCGCCCTCGGCCAGGAGGCCGGAGCCGAAGAGGAGCTGGGCGTAGTCTTCGAGGATCGGGTCGTTTTGATCCGCGTCGAAGCGCTGCTTCAGCTTGGCGACCATGTCGTGCTTCGGGTTCAATTCCATGATGCGGCGCTGGGCGGGGCCGCCGGTCTTCCCCTTCTGAAGGAGCCGCTCGAGCTGCGGGCTGTAGTCGTGCTCGGCGCCCACCAGGCAGACCGGCGAGTTGGTCAATCGGTTGGTCAGGCGCACCTGCTTGACCCAGGTGTCGAGCTTCTTCTGCAGGCTCTCGAGGAGCGGCTTCATCTCCTCCTCCTTCGCCTTGAGCTCCTCCTCGGTCTGCTTCTTCTCCTCTTCGTTGCCCAGGTTGACCGTCCCCTTGCCCACCGACTTGAGCTTCTTGCCGTCGTACTCGTTGAGCGACTGGGTGAGAAGCTCGTCGACGGTGTCGACCAGGTAGAGGATCTCGTAGCCCTTGTCCTTGATCGCCTCCAGGTGCGGCGAGTTCTCGACCTGGGCGCGCGACTCGCCGGTCAGGTAGAAGATCTCTTTCTGGTCTTCCTTCATCCGCGACACGTACTCCTTGAGCGTGGTGAGCTTCTCCTTGTCGGCGGACGACTCGAAGACCAGCAGCTCCAGGAGCTTCTCCTTGTTCTCGTAGTCGGCGGAGACGCCCTCCTTGATGGCGCGGCCGAACTCCTTCCAGAACTTCAAGTAGGTGTCGGACTCCTTCTCCTTCATCTCGGTCAGGACGTCGAGGATCTTCTTGGTCAGGCCCTTTTTCATCAGGGTGATGAAGCGGTCCTGCTGGAGCATCTCGCGCGAGACGTTCAACGCCAGGTCGGGGGAGTCGACGACGCCGCGCACGAAGCGCAGGTAGTGCGGGAGGAGATCCTCGCACTTTTCCATGATCTGGATGCGCTTGACGTAGAGCTGCAGGCCGGGCTTCGAGGCCACGTAGTACAGGTCGTAGGGCGCCTGCGAGGGGACGAAGAGGAGCGCCTGGTACTCGACTCTACCCTCGGCTTTGTAAGAAATGACCTTGAGCGGCTCGTTCCAGTCGTTCGAGACGTGGCGGTAGAAGTCGTTGTACTGCTCGGAGGTGACCTCGGCCTGCGGCATGGTCCAGATCGGCCGCATGGAGTTGAGCGTCTTCTCCTCCAGCGCCATCTTGGGCTTCTCGCCGGTCTCCTTCTCCTTGGCGAGGTCCTCGATCTCGGGGTCCTTCTCGGCGGTCAGGATGATCGGGTAGGAGACGAAGTCCGAGTAGCGGCGGACGATGCGGGAGACCACCCAGCGGTCGGAGAAGTCGTCCATCCCATTCTCGCGGTCCTCGGGCTTCAGGTAGAGCTTGATCGTCGTGCCGCGGCCGGGATTCTCGCTCTCCGGGATGTCGGCGATCTTGTAGGTGCCGTCGCCGGTCGACTCCCAGCGGGTGGCCGCGGTCTCGCCCGCCCGGCGGGTGACCAGCTCGACCCGCTCGGAGGCCATGAACGAGGAGTAGAAGCCGACGCCGAACTGGCCGATGAGCTCGGCGATGGTCTGCTTCGACTCGCCCTCCTTGAGGCGGTTGACCAGCTCGCGGGTGCCGGATTTGGCGATCGTGCCGATGTTGTTGATCACCTCGTCCCGGTTCATCCCGATGCCGTTGTCGTGGATGGTCAGGGTCCGGCCGTCGCGGTCGGCGGCGAGGCGGATCTCGAGCTTCTCGTCCCCCTCCAGCAGCTCGGGCCGGGTGAGCGCCTCGAAGCGCAGGCGGTCGAGCGCGTCCGAGGAGTTCGAGATCAGCTCGCGCAGGAAGATCTCTTTGTTCGAGTAGAGCGAGTGGATCATCAGATCCAGCAGTTGCTTGGTCTCGGCTTGAAACGCCATCGTTTCGACTGCGGGGGCTTCCGTGGTTTCGGTCGACATGGGCTCCTCCTAGGGTGCTGATAGGCCCGTCCGTCCGAAGAGACGGGCACGCCGCTTTCATGGGTGGCCACCGAGACTGACCCCTGAGTAAAAGAGGCTCAAGTCAAGGGGGCGGGTTGAAAGTTTAGTGGGAGTCGCGCAGTTTTTCAACCCGTCCTATTGAATCTCGATCCGCACGGTCTGTATTCCCTCGGCGACCCGGATCTCGACCACCCGGGGCTCCCGGGGGCGCTCGACGACGCTGATCTCGCCGTTCCTCTCCAGGCGGGCCTCGGCGATCCGCGTCTCGTCGGCGGTCTTGGCGTGTTGGCGGAGGGCCTCTTCGAGATCGCGTTCGCTGATGTGCTCTTTGCGCATCTGCTCCCAGTCGATCTGGCCATCCTGGATCAACCGGCGGGGCTCGCCCTTGAGGACGGCTCCCACGCCGTGCGAGTGGAAGGAGAGGGCGGCGACCGTCCGGTGCGCGAGGACCAGGACGAGGGTCGAGGCCAGGGTGACCAGGAGGTGGGCGGTGCCGGTGATGGCCCGCGAGAGGACCGAGCCCAAGACGAAGCCGAGGACGATGTCGAAGGACGACTGGCGGCCGAGCAGGCGGTTGCGGCCCAGGCGGATGAGGAGGAGTCCGCCGAGGTAGACGAGCAGGGCGCGCAGCGAGACCTGGAGGACGTTGTAGGAATAGGGGTCGGTGTCCACCCCCAGGGCCCAGCGGAGACCTTCCCAGAGCGTGTGCATGAGACCTCCCAGGAGGATGCGATCCGAGAACGGACTGCACCGGCCATGCCAGAGGCGCTGGCGGGATAAGATCGGCCCGCCATGCTCCCTGCCGACCCCACCGACCCGGTCACCGTCGCCGATCAGGCCATCGCGACCGCTTCGCCGGCGCTCTGGGCGGCCCTCTCGGGGCTCGGCCGGCAGGCCCAGGTGCCGGAGAACTTCCTCCCCCAGCAGACCGCCGAGGCGCGGGGCAAGCGGTGGAACGCCACCATCGGCCAGATCACCGACGGCCGCGGGGGGGTGCTGCCGCTCTCGCCCATGGCGGCGGCGCTCGCCGGGCTCGCCCCGGCGCTCGCGAACCAGGCCTTCCTCTACTCGCCGGTCGAGGGGCTGGCGGAGCTGCGGCGGCGCTGGCGCGAGCGCCAGCGGGGGGGACTCCCGGCCGCGGCGGTCCCCTCGACCCTGCCGATCGTCACCGCCGGCCCGGGGCTCGCGCTCTCGCTCGCCGCCGACCTCTTCCTCGTCCCCGGGCGAACGGTGATCCTCCCCGATCCCCACCCGCCCGGCTACCCGGAGATTTTCACCCTGCGCAGCAGCGCGCGGGAGAGCTTCGTTCCCGCCCCCGGGGGCCGGCCCGATCCCGCGGCGCTCGCCGGGCTCCTCGCCGGAGTGCCGTCCGGGGAGCCGGCCGTGGTCGTTCTCCGCACCCCGGCGGAAGAGGGCGGCCCTGTTCTTGCGGGGGACGACCGCCAGGCGCTCGGCGACGTCCTCGCCGCCGCGGCCGGGGAGCGGCCGCTGATCGTCGTCCTGGACGACGCCTGGGAGCGCGAGGGAAGCTCCCTCTTCTGGGACCTTGCGGGTCGCCATCCCCAGCTGGTCGCCGTAAAGATCGACGGCCCTGGCGGCGAGCTCGGCTTCCCGGGTGGGGGAGTGGGGTTCTTCACCCTTCCCTTCGAGCCGGAATCGGCGGTGGCCCGGGCGATGGAGGGGAAGATCAAGATGCTCCTCCGGGCGGTCGTGGGATCGCCACCCGCTCTCGGGCAGGCGGTGCTTCTGGCCGGGATCTGACGATCCGCCCTTGACGGCCCCCCTCTCCCGGGTGCACCATCTCTGCAGGGTATTCCCGACAGGGGTTGGTCCGGCCGTCGCGGTCCGTGCGGCGGTGGTCGGTTTTTTCCAGGAAGGGGCTCTCCCATGCGCGATCGGTCTTTCCGGCGTCTCTCCCTCCCCGTCCTCTCGGTTTTCCTCCTCGTCGTGGCGGCCTGCGGCTCGCACGGGCTGGCGCCGAAGAGCCGCTCGCTCCCACTGGAGATCCGGCCCGCCCGGACCGCCGCCTTCCCCGGCGGCATCGCGGTTCGCCTGGCGCGGACGGGGGAGACGTTCTATCTCACTCCCGAGGTCCTGGTCACCGACGCCGATCTCCGCGAGGCCGCGGTCGGTCTGCCGAGCCAGGGGCACGGGTACGGGGTCGTCCTCCGCTTCTCCGACGAAGCCGGCACCCGCCTCACCGCCTTCACCGCCCGGGCGGCCGGCGGCCAGCGCCTGGCGGTGCTCCTCGACCACGAGTTGGTGATGGCGCCCAGCGCCGGGGCGCTCCGGTCGCGCGACGTAGTGCTGGAAGCTGGGTTCTCCGAGGCGGAGGCGCGCTACCTGGTGGGAGCGCTCGCCCGATAGGGGGGATCGGAGGTACACTCGATCGCCGGTAAGTCCGGCCTACTTTAAGGAGGATCGAAATGAAGAAGAAGGCTCCCAGCAAGATGAAGCTTTCCCGCGAGACTCTGCGGGACCTGAACGACGACCAGGCGCGGGAGGCGGCCGCGGGGCTCCTCACGCAGACCTGCTCCAACACCAAGGCGACCTGCTACACCTGCGGTGCCGACCCCGGCGTCATCGGCACCCGGCCCGCCGCGTTCTGCGCCTAGGACGTTTGCAATCGGTAAGGTCGCGCCGGCGAGCCGCGGCGCGACCCGCCGCATACTCTGAGGACGACGATGAAGAAGAAGATTCGCCGGATGAAGCTCTCGCGGGAGACCCTGCGCCATCTCGATGACTCGGCAGTCGAGCGCGTCGCGGGTGGGATCACCGGAGATTTCTGCACCACCGCGGAGACGTGCAGCTATTGCGGCATCTGTTACACGGATGCCTGCCCGAACACCTGTACAGAGTAGCCTGGTGCGGCACTCCCGTCGGCTTCCGCGCTGCTCCGTCCCGGTAGGTGGCGCTCTCCCTACCAAGGACGGGCTCCTCTCATAGTGCTATGATTTTCCTGGAGACGAACGGATGCGATCCCACCCAACCGTCAGCGAAGTCGCTCGCAACTTCTCTGAATACATCGACCGAGTCGTCGATCGCGGCGAGCGCTTCCTGGTCATGAAGGACAGGAAGCCCGTCGCGGAGCTGGGTCCCATCCAGGGAGAAGGCCTCCGTTTACGGGATCTCCCTCAGCTCCTTACCTCCCTTCCGCGCCTCGCGCCTGAGGATGTCGCGGCTTTCGAGTCCGACCTGACGCAGGCCCGGCGCGAGCTGGAGTCGCTGCCGCCTCGGGACCCATGGGGGTCTTGATCGATGCGAGCGTCCTCATCGAGTACGAGCGAGGGCGCCTCGATCTCCAAGAGAAGCTCGCCGGCCGGGGAAGCGAAGAGTTTTTTCTCTCTGTAGTAACGGCTAGCGAGCTTCTCCATGGAGTGCACCGCGCTCGGGATGCCTCGATTCGGGCACGTCGCTCGGCCCTGGTCGAGGCTGTCCTCGATAGCTTTCCTCTGCTCCCCGTCGATCTACCGACCGCTCGTATCCACGCCCAACTCGGGGCCGATCTGGCTTCCGGAGGCATCGTGATCGGCCCTGCCGATCTGTGGCTCGCCGCCGCCGCCATCGCGCATGGCCTGAGTTTGGTCACGGGGAATGTCCGCGAGTTCAGGCGGGTTGCGGGGCTCACCGTCGAGCAGTGGTGAGCTGCCGAGAGAATAGAGAGTCACGCGTCGTGCTCGGTTTCTCGCTCTCGGAATTCGCGGTTCCTCTCCAATTCTTCCTCGAAGGCTGCCCACCATTCTTCGCCCTTATCGTCAGGCTCGCGTGACCAGTTATCGAGAAATGTAAGGATCTCTGTATTCGTATGCGTGTCCATCACTTTGCTCCTACCGCAGCCACTCCTCCAGCTGCACCCGCCCCTCCGTCCCCTCGTCGCGGTACTTGACGATCACCGGGGTAGCGAGGGAGATCCCCCATTCACGGCCGGCACCTTTGGTGACGGCGCGGGAGCCGGGGACGACGACCGCGCCCTCGGGGATGACGAGCGGCTGATCGTCCTTGGCGCGGTGGATCGTTTCGCGGACGAGGTCGTAGACCGGGGTCGAGCGGGTGAGGATGGTGCCGGCGGCGAGGACCGCCCGGCGTTTGACGACCGTTCCCTCGTAAACCCCGCAGTTGCCACCGACCAGGACCTCGTCCTCGACGATCACCGGCAGGGCCCCCACCGGTTCGAGCACCCCGCCCAGCTGGGCGGCGGCGGAGAGGTGGACCCGCTGGCCCACCTGGGCGCAGCTCCCCACCAGGGCGTGCGAGTCGACCAGGGTGCCCTCGCCGACGTAGGCGCCGACGTTGACGAACATCGGCGGCATGCAGATGACCCCCCGGCCGAGGTAGACCCCGGCGCGGATCGACGAGCCGCCGGGAACGACACGGACCCCCTCGGCGAGGGCGAGCGGGCGCAGCGGCCAGGTGTCCTTGTCGAAGAAGGGAAGGCGGCCGGGACCGCCCTCGACCGACAGGTCGACCACCGTCCCCAGCCGGAAACCGAGGAGGATGCCCTGCTTGACCCAGGGGTTCACCCGCCAGCCGGTGGGGCTCGCCGGATCGGGTTCCGCGGCCCGTGCCGCACCCTGATCGAGCGCCTGCCGGAGCGCCGCCACGACCTCCAGGGCCTCTGGAGTTGGCGCCTCCAGCGGAGCCGCCCACAGGCGCTCGATCTCTTCGGCGAGTGCCGCGAGCTCCGCCATCCTAGTCTCCGATCGACTCGGCGAGCAGGCTGTCCTCGATGCCGCCGGGGAGGAGGCCCAGGTCGACCAGCACCTTCTCGATCTTCCGCAGGCTGTCCTGCTGCGGCGCCACCATGGGGAGGCGCCAGACCGGCTCGATCAGCCCCATCAAGGCGAGGGCGGCCTTGACCGGGCCGGGGTTCGACTCGACGAAGTTGATCTCCATCAGGGGGAAGAGGCGCCGGTGCACCTGGACGGCGCCGGGGAAATCCCCCTCCAGGCAGAGCGAGGCCAGGCGCGCCATGCCGTAGGGGACCTCGTTGCTGGCGACCGAGATGATCCCCACCCCGCCCAGGGCGATGAGCGGCAGGGTGATGGCGTCGTCGCCCGAGAGGACCAGGAAGTCCTCCGGCACGAGCTGGAAGAGGGCCGCCATCTGCGAGATGTTCCCCGAGGCCTCCTTGACCCCCACGATGGTGTCGATCTCGGCCAGCCGGGCGAGGGTCGGCGGAGTGACGTTGGTGCCGGTGCGGCCGGGCACGTTGTAGACGATGATGGGCAGGCGGGTGGCCTTGGCGATCGCCCGGTAGTGCTCGTAGAGCCCCTCCTGGGTCGGCCGGTTGTAGTAGGGGGTGACCGAGAGCAGGCCGTCGACCTCCATGGCCTCGTACTCCCTGGCCATCTCGACCACGCCGCGGGTGTCGTAGCCGCCGGCGCCGGCGAGGACCGGGACTCTCCCCTTGGCCTCTTCCAGGGTGATCTCGACCACCCGCCGCTGCTCCGCTTTCGACAGGGTGGGGTTCTCGCCCGTCGTGCCGCAGGGGACGAGGAAGTGGATGCCGCTTTCGATCTGCCGCTGGATGAGACGGCGCAGCGCCTCCTCGTCGAGCGAGAGGTCGTGGCGGAACGGGGTCACCAGGGCGGTGCCGCAACCTTGGAACATGGGGTTCTCCCGAAGAGCGCCGTTTTACAGGGTCTCTTCCCAGATATCGCCGAACTCGTGGAAGCCCGTCCGGCCGACGAGCCAGCGGGCGGCTTGCAGGGCGCCCCGGGCGAAGCCGTCCCGGCTGCGCGCACGGTGCTCCAGGGTGATGGTATCAGCCTCGGAGTCGAAGCCGACGACATGGGTGCCGGGAATGGCGCCGGCCCGGCTGCTCGCCACGTCGACGGCGCGGGGGAAGCCCGCCCCGGTCAGCCGCCGGACCAGCTCCAGGAGGGTGCCCGAGGGGGCGTCCTTCTTCTTGTCGTGGTGGATCTCGTAGGCCCAGGCGCCGTAGTCTTCCGCGGCGGTCATCAGCCGGCCGGCGGTCTCGGCCAGGCGGTAGAAGATCTGCACCCCGACCGAGAAGTTGGCCCCGTAGACCAGCCCGGAGCCGGCCCGTTCGACCGCGGCGCGCACCCGCGGCAGCTCGGCTGCCCAGCCGGTCGTCCCCACCACCACCGGGACGCCCAGGGCGGCCAGCCGCTCGACGTTCCCCGGCACCGCGGCGGCGACCGAAAAATCGATGGCGACGTCTATCCCCTGCAGGCGTTCGGCGGTCAGCCCCGCGCCCCCGGGGTTGTCCGCCGCGGCGAGCGCCGCCGCCACCTCGAACCCGTAGCCGGGGGCGAGCTCGCCCACCCGCCGTCCCATGCGGCCATAGCCGACGAGCGCCAATCGTTGCATGCTTCAATCCTCCTCGATCAGCCGGGCGTGGAGCGCCGCCACCACCCGCGGCGCCGCCGCCGCCTCGACGAGGAAGCGGACGGTGGGGGAGGCGGCCTCGCCGGGGAGCACGAGCCGGGGCTCGGGGTCGAAATCGCCGGCCGCGACGAGAGCGCAGCGAGCCAGCTCGGGATGCCGCGCCAGGTCCTCGCTCACCAGGGAGATCAAGGCCTGCCCGGGGGCCACCCGCGGCGCCTCCGGGATGCCGTCCAGGGCGAAGAGTGGATAGTCCGCGGTGCGGCAGGCGATCGAGAGGATGCGCGGCGGGGTTCCCGGAGTGCGGCGGCCGATCAGGCTGCCGTGGGCCTCGGGGTTCCGCGAATTGAGCACCCGGATCGGCACGTCGCCGCGGCTCGCCGGCTCGATCGTCCCGGGATGGGGCTTCTTCGATCCGGCGCAGGCGAGCTCCAGGGCCTCGGCGAAGGAGAGGGTGGGCACGACCCGCGCCCCCGGGACGAGCCGGGGATCGGCCGAGAGAATACCGTCGACGTCGGTCCAGATCTGCACCTCGTCGGCGCCCAGTGCGGCGCCGACGATGGCAGCCGAGAAGTCCGAGCCCTCCTTGCCGAGGGTGGTCGTCACCCCCTCCCGGGTCGATCCCACATAGCCGCCGAGGACCGGCACCGCGCCCGCTTCCAGGATGGGACGCAGCCGGGCCTGGAGGCGGGCGTCGCTCTCCGGGTAGTCCGGCCGGGCCTCGGTGAAGCGGTCGTCGGTGACGATCACCTGCCGGCAGTCGACGTGCAGGGCCGCCACCCCGCGACGGTGGAGGGCGAGGGCGAGGATGGCGGAGGAGAGAAGCTCGCCGAAGCTGGCGACGAGGTCATCGTCGCCAGGCGAGAAGGCCCCGGTATTGCCGGCGGCGATCCGCGCCAGAGCGCGGTCGAGGGCGCCGAAGTGCTCGGCGAAGAGGGGGGCCAGGCTCCCCTCCGGGGTGACCGGGCCGGCCGCGTCGCGGTGGAAGGCCGCGATCTCCGCCGCGATCGCCCGCGCCCCGGGGAGGTCGCCCGCCGCCGCGGCCTCCCCGGCCGCGAGCAGCCGTCGGGTGGTCTTCGCCATGGCCGAAACGACGACCACCGGCCGGCGGGCGCGCCGCTCGCCGATCAGGCCGACCACCCGCTCGATGCCGGCGGCGCTGTCGACCGAGCTGCCGCCGAACTTCAAAACGATCATGCGAGCAGCCCTTCGCTCCGCATCAATTCGGCATTCAAGAGCGCGGCCCCGGCGGCGCCGCGCAGGACGTTGTGGGACAAGGCGACGAGCTTCCAACCGAGCACCGGGCACGGGCGCAGGCGCCCCACGGCGGTCCCCATGCCGTTTTCGAGGCCGGCGTCCCGGCGCGGCTGCGGCCGGTCGAGCCCGGGGAGCAGGTGGATCGGCTGGCGCGGCGCCGAGGGCAGCCCGCGTTCCTGGGGGAGCCCGCGGAAGGCGGTCAGGGCCGCCGCGAGCTCCGCCTGCGACACCTTCTCCTCCAGCTCGAAGCTGGCGGCCACCAGGTGGCCGTCGACCGTGGGCACCCGGTTGCAGGCGGCCGAGATCGCGAGCGGCAGGGGGGTGATGCCGCCGATGCCGCCGTTGTCGAAGGCGCCGAGGATCTTGGGGATCTCGCTCTCGACCTTCTTTTCCTCGTCACCGCCGATATAGGGGATGACGTTGCCCAGGATGTCGAGCGAGGGGACCCCCGGGTAGCCGGCCCCGGAGACCGCCTGGAAGGTGGTGAGGACGGCGCGCTTCAGGCCGAAGCGGGCGAGGGCGGCGAAGGGCAGGACGATCACCACCGCGGCGCAGTTGGGGTTGGTGACGATCCCGCCGCCCGCCGCCCAGCCCCGTTCCCGGCGCTGGACGGGGAGGAGGCCCAGGTGCTGGGGGTTGATCTCCGGCACCAGGAGCGGCACGTCCGCGGCCATCCGGAAGTGGCCGGAGTTCGAAACCACGAGGTGGCCGGCCTGGGCGAAGGCGGCCTCGATCTCCCCGGCGAGCGCGGAGGCCATGGAGGAGAAGACGAGGCGCGGCCCCTTGCCGGGCACGCACTCCTCGACGGTCATGTCGGCGACCCGCGACGGCGGCGCCCCCGTGGGCTGCCAGCTCATCGCCTCGCCATAGCGCTTGCCGGCGCTCCGGTCCGAGGCGGCCACCCAGGTCAGCTCGAACCAGGGGTGGTTTTCGAGCAGCTGCACGAAGCGTTGGCCCACCGTGCCGGTGGCGCCCAGGATCCCAACCTCGATCTTCTTCTCCATGCCCTCTCCCCAGCGGGGTGCGCAACGCCACCTTAGGGCGGGACACGCTCCCCGGGTAGTGGGCAGACTAGTGTTCCCCCGGGCGGGCGTCAATGGCAGGGCGGTTCCGTCTCTCCGAGAAGGAATTTACAGGGAGAGCGTCCCCGCTGGCAGAAGGGGCGCGTTGCCGCCGAGAGGGCCGGGAGGTGGGTCCCTCCCCCCTGGGCGGGGGCGGGTTGGATCAGGGGGGAGGTCAGGAGGGGGGCGCCCAAAATCTGGCCAGAGCCTCCCCGCTTTTACGCTGCCGCAGCGGTCACCGAGGTCTTCGGCGATAGTTGCGCGACGCTCGGCGATGACCGCCTGATGCTCGGCGATGACCGCCTGACGCCCGGCGATGACCGCCTGACGCTCGGCGACGACCGCCTGACACCCGGCGATGACCGCCTGACGCTCGGCGATGACTGCCTGACGCTCGGCGATGACCGCCTGACGCTCGGCGATGACTGCCTGACGCTCGGCGATGACCGCCTGACGCTCGGCGATGACCGCCTGATGCTCGGCGATGACCGCCTGACGCCCGGCGATGACCGCCTGACGCTCGGCGGTGACTGCCTGACGCTCGGCGGTGACCGCCTGACGCTCGGCGATGATCGCCTGACGCTCGGCGATGACCGCCTGACCCTCGGCGGTGACTGCCTGACGCTCGGCGATGATCGCCTGACCCTCGGCGATGACCGCCTGACGAGGGTTTTCGGCCGTACCCTACGCAAGCCCCCCTCCTGTCCTCCCCCGGTCCCCTGGCACCTGCCCGCCCAGGGGGGAGGAACGTGGTAGTCGGCGTCGTCGCCGGGTGGTCAGGGCCCGAGGGGAGGCTCCCTATCGGGTCCCCCCCTGGGCGGGCCGAGCGGGGGAAGAAGAAGCCGGCGAGGACGCCAGCGCTCCCAGGGAAAAATCTATCTCGTTGTCCAGAAGTCCCCCTGGTCAGCCGTCTAGTACCAAGCCCAGGCGCTACAGCATCCCTCTGAAGGGACGAAAGTTGTGACATCGCGATTTCATAAGCGTGTAGCTTCTGTGTCGGATAAGCGTCTGCCCGCACTTCCCACGACCGTTCCGCTTATACGCCACCCTCTCCAATGTTGACGCTGATCCTGAACTAGGGTAGAGTGCCGGCAAGTCAAACGTGCACAGGAAGATAGCTCGATGCAAGCCGCAGCGGACAGACGTTTCTGGCCACGAGGAGATGACGCTAAGGCAGACAACTGAGCGAGGGGCGCTTTCGGTGACACCTAAAGGTTAGGCCCCGCGAGCGTTCACTCGACCAGCAACTGGAGAGTCAAATGCCCAGCCTCGAACTCCTAGACCGTCAAGAAGAGGACTGGGCGCTCTTGCGCAAAGAGAGTGGTGGCACCGGGAGGTCGATCGCGATCTTCGTTCATGGATTCCTTGGTGACCACCTTACGACGTGGGGGCGCTTGCCCGAAATGCTGCTTGAGCACGCACAGGCCGATACTGCATTAGCGGGGTGGGACTTCCTGTTTCTTGGCTACCCAACCCGCAAAGTAACCACCTACCTAGACATTGCTCGCCTGATAGCCACCCAATGGGAAAGGGCATCGAACGGTAGGCCACCATTTGATAACCCCTATTCGCGACTCGCACTTTTCGGTCACTCTCTCGGCACGCTTGGTATACGGCAGCTACTTTGTGCCGCGGTGTTGCAACCACCGCAAATGCTAAGGGCATTGCATAGCATTACTCTCTTCGGCACGCCATTGAATGGCAGCACGCTTGCCGATTTAGGAGCCCGCGTCATCGGCGGCGAGATCGCCGACGCTTTGAAGCCTGGAAACCCGCAGCTTCGAATGCTCAGGTCATGGAACCAAAGTGTACAGCCCCACCTAAAGTGGTGCAGTGTGCGAGTTGTCCTCGGGACAGACGATCAGGTCGTGGGTAACAAGTACGCCGATCTCATTGATTTCGCGGGGGATACGGTGCCGACGACGCTCCTAAACTTCGACCATCGAAGCCTCGTTAAGCCAACGAATTGGGCCACATCAACCATTCGCGACGAGATCGTAGGAGCACTCAAATGACGACCATTTCTGCACAAGAGCACCGTAAGCGCCTAGCAGGCATAGAGCGCGGTCCCTGGGCAAGCGCTGTGGGGCAGGCACGTCGAAAGCTGGCGCCAATTGATGAACTCGGTGCGCCTGTAGCTGGGACTGCTCCCATTTCTCTCGATGCAATCACTCTATCTGCATCGAACAAACGACGGAGCAAGCGATTGGCTACCGTCTTACGCCCGCACTTCGAAGACCCGGGAGGAATCACGAGTCCGGCTGAAATAGAGACACGCGATGCGCTGGATCAGGCGCTAAAGCTACCGCAGCTCTACGAACTCGCGGTGCAAACGGGCTACTTACCTACTGAGCGCGTAAGAAGACCCGCGCGGAAGCTTCTGACAGAGCTACTCTGGTCCCCCCCCGCTAGAAGATTTGTAACCGCATACGACTATCTGGCGGTGCCAATGCTTGCCACCCGCGTTGGCGTTTTGGGGCTTGGTACTGCGCAGCCTCCTGAACCGAGCCCAAGCACCGCACTGCGTTTCGCTGGGTTCTTGGCGCACCTTAGGGCCTTCTACGCTGACGAGAAGATTCAGAGTTGGACTCGTTTCCTCGACGACTACGTCCAAGAGCCAGGTGAAAAGGAACTTTTGTGGCGCTATCTCCACGGACAGAGAAAGACCGCCCCGGATCGAACGACCGAACTGCTAGCTGGCTGTCAGCTCTTTGTCACTTCCTTGGTAAGCGCATTCTATCTTCTAGACGACGATGAACTCGGTCGCTTCGGATTGATTCATGCGTACTGGCTACAGAAGTTCTTTGGGTACGAGATGAATGACATCGGCTATGTGAAGAACGTCGAGGTGTGGGGCCCGACCGACTCATGGGCCCACACCATCGCGACAAGTCCACACTTTGTAGCTACAGGGATTGATAGTAAGATCGGCAAGGTTTACCAACAGCAGTTCCGCGAGCAGGTGCAATTGCTGGGGCGAACTTTCGCTGCGGTGAGACTCCTCGCGATGTCCACGCGACCGCAACTGGACGAGCCTCTGGAAAGGCAATCGACGAGAGGAGCCAAGGATGATCTGCGGCTCAATAGACTTACTCTCGTGGAGCGCACCTAGTGGCGAACCGGGGTCGGTGCATAACCCCTGCTTCCATCTGACGGCCGGCTACGTCGTCCGCGCGGTGAAGCGCCAAGGCGTTGGGCCGACGAACTCTCAATGCCGCCTATCGAGTCGAGAAGGTAACCTACCCATCCATGTTCATCCCTGAACGCCTTGCCGCATCCTGCCGACGATCGGCGGAGGGCAGGACGTGGCTCGAACGGCTACCGGAAACCATCCGCGACCTAGAAGACAGGTGGTGTTTGTCACTCGAGCCTCCCTTTGCCGGCAGCGAAGGAAGCTGCGCCTGGGTCGCACCCGTCGTGCGCCGCGATGGCGGACGCGCGGTGCTCAAGCTCGGCATGCCGCATATGGAAGGGGCTCAGGAGTTGCACGGGCTGTGCTTCTGGGATGGCGACCCCACGGTGCGTCTGCTCGAAGCCGACGCAGATCGGAACGCCATGCTCTTGGAGGTTTGCGAACCGGGTGTCGCGCTCCGGCACCTGCCCGAGCTCGAACAGGACGTCGTCATCGCGCGGCTGCTCCGTCGTCTGTGGCGCCGGCCAGCAGCACAGCATCCCTTCCGACCGCTCTCCGCAATGATCGCCCATTGGGCCGAGGAGACGATGGCGGCGGCTCCGAGATGGACGGAGGCGGCGCTCCTTCGCGAAGGCCTCCGCCTCTTCGACGAGCTGTCTCGTCCGTCGTTCGACGATGTGTTGTTGGCGACGGATCTGCACGCCGGGAATGTTTTGAGTGCGCAGCGAGAGCCGTGGCTCGTGATCGACCCGAAGCCTTTCGTCGGCGACCGTGCCTACGACGCGACCCAGCACCTCTTCAACTGCAAGGACCGTCTGCTCGCCGATCCGGAAGCAACCGTTCGGCGCTTCGCGGAGCTCCTCGACGTTGGCGACGAACGAGTCCGCTGGTGGATGTTCGCCCGTGCAGCGGCAGAACCTCGTGACACTTGGAACGACGATACGCTGATGCTGGCGAGGGCGCTGGCATGAGCGACGGTCATCCCGGCTGTACCGCCGCCCTACCTTCGGGGCGGGTCGTGAAGCAGCCGGAGCACCAGGTCGCGGTACAGGCCGACCGCCTCCTCGAGCTGCCGCTTGGGGACCCGCTCCTCGGGGGTGTGGGCGACGCGGATGGTGCCCGCCCGGCCCGAGGAGGAACGGTTGGTCCCAGCGGGGGAGGCGCGGCACGTAGTTGGGGCGAGCTCCATGTAAGCTATCCTCGACGGAAGATGTGAGACGATAACCCCTGTCCGCTCGCTCTTGGGAGGACCGCCATGTGGAAACGCATCAGCAACCTGATCCGGGGTTTCTTAAGCCTCTTCGTGGGGGGCCTCGAGCGGCAGAACCCCGAGGCCCTGCTCGAGGTCGAGAAGGAACACCTGCGCGAGCAGATCGCCCGCTACAACCAGGGTCTCGCCTCCCACGCCGGCCTCTGTGAGCGGCTGATGACCCAGGTCAAGAGGCTCGAGACCGAGGAGCGCGACCTGCGGGCGAAGACCGCGGCGAACTTGAAGGCGGGCCACCAGCAGGCGGCCGGGCAGTACGCCCTGCGCCTGGAAACCGTCACCTCGGAATTGGGCGAGAACCGGAAGCAGCTCGAGCAGGCGGAGGAGACCTACAAGAACCTGGTCAAGGCGCGCGACGTGTCGATCCACGCCGCCCGTGCCAAGATCGAGACCCTAAAGCACAGCCTCGACGACCTCAAGATCAAGCAGGCCACGGCCGAGCTGACCGAGATGGCGAGCGGCATGGTCTCGACGATCGGCGGCTCGGGCGACACCCTCGATCGGTTGCACGAGATGGTCGAGGAGGAACGGGAGAAGGCGGCGGGCCGGGCGCGGGTGGCGCACGACTCGCTCAACACCTCCGACCTCCAGATGAAGGAGGCCGAGCAACAGGCGCTCGCGGACCAGGCCCTGGCCGACTTCGCGGTGAAAGAGGGGATCTCCTTCACTCCGGCCAAGGCAGCCGCCGCGAAGGCCGAGGCGGCGGCGGGACCGGCCCGCTCGATGGGCCCCGGAGCGCAGACTCAGTAGCGCGATCGACTGCGGAACAAGGGCGGCCCTCCCGAACGGCCCACAGGAGACCCTCGATGAAGTTGGACGACCTGGTCGAGTTCGCCGAGAACCCCGAGCCGCGCTGCCCCTGCGTGCTCCTCTTGGATACCTCGAGCTCGATGGGCGGGCCGCCGATCCAGGCTTTAAACAAGGGTCTCGCGATGTTCAAGCAAAACCTGATGGAAAACGACCTCGCGGCGCGGCGGGTCGACGTGGCGGTCGTCACCTTCGACGACAGCGTGCGGCTGGTCAACCCCTTCACCGCGGTCGAGCAGTTCACCCCACCCACTCTCGTTGCCGGAGGGAACACCTGCATGGGCGCCGGCATCGAGATGGCCCTGGAGCTCGTCGCCTACCGGAAGAAGCTCTACCGCGAGGGCGGCATCACCTACTACCGCCCCTGGATCTTCATGATCACCGACGGCGCGCCGACCGACGACACCGACGACGCCGCCCTGCGGGTCAAGGACGAGGAGGCCCACCACCACGTCGCCTTCTTCGCCGTGGGGGTCGAAGGGGCGGACATGGACAAGTTGAAAGACATCAGCGTCCGCGCCCCGGTCAAGCTCCGCGGCCTCCGGTTCTCGGAGATGTTCGTCTGGCTCTCGGCCAGCATGCAGCGGGTCTCCCAGTCGAAGCTGGGCGAGCAGGTCGCCCTGCCGCCGCCTGGGTGGGGGACGGTCTGACGCCGGCCGCCCGCTCCTGGTCGGCGGTCGCCGCTTCCGTCCGCGGCGAGAGCCACGAGCGGGGCGGAGTGCCCTGCCAGGACGCCTGGCGCTGGGGCATCCTCGCCGACGGCAGCCTGGCGGCGGTGGTGGCGGACGGCGCCGGCTCGGCGGCCCTCGCCCAGGTGGGGGCGGAGCTCGCCGCGGCGGCGGCCCTCGCCGCCGTGCGCGGCCACGCTCCCACGGCGCTCTGCGACGCGGAGATCGAGGCCGTGGCGACCGCCGCCGTGGCCGCCGCCCGCTCCCGCCTGGAAGCCGAGGCCGCGATTCGGGAAGTGGCGCTCACCGATCTCGGCACCACCCTCCTCTTCGTCCTCGCGACCCCCGAGACCGTGGCCGTCGCCCATGTCGGCGACGGCGCAGCGGTGGTCCTCGCCGCGGACGGCACTCTCACCTTACCCCTCGCGCCGCAGATCGACGAGTATCTGAACGAGACCACCTTCCTGGTCTCCGCGGACGCCCTCCAGCGGACCCGCCGGGCGGTCTGGCACGGCGCGGTGGCGCAGCTCGCCCTCTTCTCGGACGGCCTCCAGATGGTCGCCTTGAAAATGCCCGAGGGCATCCCGCACGCCCCCTTCTTCACCCCCCTCTTCCGCTTCGCCCGGGAGGTCGCCGAGGCGGGCATGCCGGCGACCGCAGAGACCCCGGCGAACCCGGCGACCACCGAGCTCGCCGAGTTCCTCCGCTCGGAACGCCTGAAGCAGCGCTCGGATGACGACCGCACCCTCCTCCTCGCGAGCCTCGTTCCCCCCCACCCCCGCCGCCGATGAGCCCCGCCAGCACCCTTCACCGCCGCTCGGACGGCAAGCTCCTCGAGCTGCGCGAGGATCTCGTCTTGGGCGCCGGGGGGGAGGCGCGGATCTATCGCATCCTCGGGTTCAAGGGACCCGCTCCGGGGAAGAGAGCCCTGGCCGCCAAGATCTACCACCGGCCGACCCGCGAGCGGGAGGCGAAGCTCACGGTCATGCTCGCCCATCCTCCCGCCGATCCCATGGCCGAGATGGCCGAGGAGGACCACGTTTCGCTCGCGTGGCCGGTCGACCTGGTGGAGCGGGCCGGGGCGGCGCCGCCCCATCCCCGGGTGGTCGGATTCCTCATGCCCTACCTCGCCCGCATGTGGCCGGTCTTCCAGATCTACAACCCGGGGAGCCGCCGGCACGAGCTGCCCGCCTTCACCTATCGCCACCTCCTGCGGACCGCACAAAACCTCGCCGCCGCCGTCGACGTGCTCCACGCCCACGGCTACGTCGCAGGCGATTTGAACGAATCGAACGTCCTCGTCGCCGACACCGCCCTGGTCACCCTGGTCGACACCGACTCTTTCCAGGTCCGGGACCCGGAGAGCGGTGCGGTCTACCGCTGTCCGGTGGGGAAACCCGAGTTCACTCCCCCTGAGCTCCAGGGGCGGGCCTTCGGCGAGCTCGACCGCACCCCCGAGCACGACCGCTTCGGCCTCGCGGTCCTCCTCTTTCTCCTCCTGATGGAGGGCAACCATCCGTTCGCCGGGGCCTACAAGGGGAGAGGGGAGCCGCCGCCGCTCGAGGAGCGCATCGCGGCCGGACATTTCCCCTACGGCGTCCAGTCCACCCCCAACCTGCCGGCCCGGACGGCGCCCCCCTTCGATCTTCTCTCCCCCACCCTCCAGGCGATGTTCCGCGAGGCGTTCGAGGGCGGTTTCGGGGAACCCGCCAGGCGGCCGAGCGCCGCCCTCTGGCGGCGCGCCCTGGCGCAGGCGCAGGACACCCTCGTTCCCTGTGGCGGCAACCTCCAGCATTGGTACGGCAGCCACCTGGGCGCCTGCCCCTGGTGCGAACGGACGGCGGCGATGGGCGGCCATGATCCGTTTCCTTCGCCGGAGGAGCTGCGGCAGCGACAGCAGGAGGAGGAGGCCAGCCGCAAGGAGTCCCGCCGGGTGCAGAAGGAAGAGAAGCGCGCCGCGGCGCGCCCGGGTGCCGTGAAGCCCGGCATGCGGGTGCCGAGAGGGATCTCCATACGCTCTCTCCCTCTCGTCCGCTTCGTCCGCCGATGGGCGTTCCCGCTCCTCCTCCTCCCTCCGGCGGTTCTTCTGCTCATCGCCTACCTCCAAATCTTCTCCTGCAGGGCCAGGGCGTCCGGCGACAGCTCGCGGATCGAATCCTCGAGGCGTCGGGAAGTGCCCTGGCCCACATCGCCTCGTGGGGGATTTTGCAGGCAATTTCGCCACGGCGTGAGGAGATTTACAGAATTTTAGTCCTTCGCGAGCAGCCGGAGCACCAGGTCCCGGTAGAGCCCGACCGCCTCGACCAGCTGCCGCTTGGGGACTCGCTCCTCGGGGGTGTGGGCGACGTGGATGGTGCCCGGCCCCAGGAGGAAGGGCTCGCCCCAGCGGGTCAGCCGCGGCACGTCGGTCGTGTACTTGACGATCGTCGTCTCGAATCCCGGGATCGCCCCCAGGTGCACCGCCGGCACCTCGCGCCAGAGCGCCACCTTGGCGCCGGCCTCTTCGATGGCGGCGAAGAGCCTTTGCTTCAGCTCTTCCGTGTCCCCCACGGTGCGGATCATCACCTCGGCCCGCGCCCGGTCGGCCACCACGTTGGGGGCGCGGCCGCCGGAGAGGGTCCCGACGTTGATCGTCGTCTCCCCTAGGACCGGGTCGCTCGGCAGGGGGACCTGGCGCAGGCGGGTGAGGGCGGCGAGGAGCTTGTCGATCGCCGAGTCGCCGAGCTCCGGATAGGCCGAGTGGGCCATCCGGCCCTCGGCGACAACCTCTAGATAGAGGGCGCCCTTGGAGCCCAGGGCGAGGCGGTTCTCGGTCGGCTCGCCGTTGATCAGATACCGCGACCCGCGCGGCTCGCCGTTGGCGGCGATGGCGCCGGCGCTGTCGGTCTCCTCACCCACCACCAGGAGGAGCCCGAAGCCGGCCTTGCCTGCCGCCAGGAGCGCCTCGATCGCCTTGACCATGGCGGCGATCCCCCCCTTGGTGTCGCAGGCCCCCCGTCCCCAGACGTGTTCTTCGTCCTCGGAGGAGGGGACGAACGGCGGCACGGTGTCCATATGGGTCGAGAGGACCACCGCGGGCTCCCCCCAGGCGGCGAAGAGGTTGTATCGGTCGCCCGTCACCGGCATCCGCTCCACCCGGCCGCCGGTCCGCTCGGCGATCGCCGAGAGATGCGAGAAGAGGAAGTCGGCGACGGCCCGCTCGCGGCCGGTCGTCGAATCGACGTCGATCAGGGCGCGGGTTAAGGGGAAGAGGTCCATGGGGGAAGGAGTGGAGGCAGCATAGCAGAGGGTGGACTGGACCTGATCCTGCACACGGCCTCTGCGTACAGGCGCGCGGTCATCGCGTGCAGGCACACGGTGATCGTGTACAGGCGCGCGGACCTTGCGTACAGGCGCGCAGTCCCTGCGTCCCTGTACACGGTCATGGCGTGCAGGCGCACAGGCATCGCGTGCAGGTGCACGGTCCTTGCGTCCCTGCGCGGGGTCACCGCGTACAGGCGCGCGGTGATGGCGTGCCTGCACCCAGCCACCGCGTACGGGCGCGCGATCGTCGCGTGCAGGAACACGGTCGCTGCGTGCAGGTGCGCGATCCCTGCGCGCAGGCACACGGGCTCACGGCGCCGGGGCCGGAGGGTCCTGGAAGAACGTGATCTGGTAGTCGAGGAGGTCGATGTCCTCCTCGGTGTCGTTGAAGACCACCCGGACGTGCCGGTCGGGGAAATCGTGGTCGAGCTTGACCTGCCAGATCTCCCGGAGCACGCGGCCCAGGTAGCGCAGCTGGGCGCGGGTGGGATCGAGGTCCGGATCGGCGAAGAGGTCGGCGATGTGGCGATGGTTCACCACCCTTTCCACCTTCTGCAGATCGCCGTGGAGGTGCTCCTTCCAATGCTGGAGGAGCGGGGCGTCGGCGCCCGGCCAGACGATGCACCCCTCGCGCTCGACGAACTCCGGCCAGAACAGGCGGCTGTAGCCGATCGCATGCTCGAAGCTGCCGACACATGCGATCCAGTCCTTCATGGAGATCCCGCTGCCCTCGTTCCAGAGCGGAAGCTCCGGAATCAGCTCGACGTCTTCCGGTGGGGGAGCGCCCATGCGAGAACCTCGGTCGGCCGCCAGCATAGCAAAGGCATCCGTGGCCGGGCGCACAGCAGTGTTACGATACAGCCTCAAGTGACGGAAGAACCGCGCGGTGCAGGTCGAGGATGGTGATCGGCGGCGACAGAGACTCGTCCGGCCGTGGCTCGGAGCGCCACGCCCTTTTTCTGAGCTACCACAGCGCCGAGCGGCCGACCGTGGTCCAGATCTCCCGGCTCCTCGCGGCCCGGGGGATCTCCACGTTCCTGGACCAGGATCAGGCTGCCGGCCGGCCCTGGCCCGAGGCCCTGGAACAGGCGCTGACCGAAGCCCAGGCCGTCGCTGTGTTCCTCGGCGCCGGCGGTTTCGGTGCCTGGCAGAGGCGCGAGATGTGGTTTGCCCTGGATCGCCAGGCGAACGCGCAACAGGGCGGAGGGACCTTCCCGGTCATCCCGGTCCTGCTCCCGGGCGCGGTCCTCGGTCCCGGCCTTCTCCTCCTCAATACCTGGGTCGATCTCCGGCGCGATCCCCTGGACCCCGAGGGGCTGGAGCGGCTGGCGCGGGCGGTCGAGGGGACGGCTCCCGAGGCCTCCGCGGAGGCGCTTTCGGCGCTCTGCCCCTATCGTGGCCTGCAACCCTTCGGGGAGGAAGAGGCCGCTTTCTTCTGCGGGCGGGAAGATCTCTCCGAACGGCTCCTGGATGCGGTCCTGAAGGCCTCGACGGTGGCCGTCCTCGGCTCGTCGGGGAGCGGCAAATCCTCGGTCGTCCACGCCGGGCTCCTCCCGCGGCTGCGCCGGCAGCGTCCGCCGGCCCCGGCCTGGGACGCGGTCTCCTTCACCCCGGGCGAGCGGCCGTACCACCGTCTGGCGGCCGCCTTGCTGCCGCTCCTCGAACCGGAGAGGACCGAGGTCCAGCGTCTTCAGGAAGTCGCCGACCTGGGAGACGCCCTGGCGAGCGGCCGGGTGCGGCTGGCGGACGCGGTGGGTCGGGTGCTCGAAAAATCGGCGGGCACCGGCCGGCTGCTCGTCGTCGTCGATCAGCTCGAGGAGCTGTTCACCGAGACCGAGGAAGCCGCGCGGCGACCTTTCGCCGAACATCTCCTGGCCCTGCCGGAGAAGGCGCCCGTCACCCTCATCCTCCTGCTGCGGGCGGACTTCTACGATCGCGCTCTATCCTTAAGCGCCGCGTTGAGCGACCGCCTGGAAACGTCTCTCGTCAACCTCCGCCCGATGCCAAGAGGGGAGTTGCACCGGGCGATCTGTGGACCCGCCGAACGGGTCGGCCTCGAATTCGAGCCGGGCCTGGTGGATCGCATTCTGGCTGACGTGGGAGAGGAGCCGGGCAATCTTCCGCTCCTCGAATTCGCCCTGACCGAGCTCTGGGCCCGGCGGTCGGGCCGGCAATTGACCAATCAGGCCTACACCGAAAGCGGCGGCGTGGCCCAAGCGATCGCCCGGCGCGCCGAGGTCGAGCTCGAACGGCTCACCGCGGGGGAGCGCCAGGCCGCCCGGCGGGTTTTCACCGGTCTGGTACGCCTGGCGCGGGCCGAAGAAGGGAGCCGGGACACCCGACGCCGAACCCGGCTTGCGGATCTCGACCCCGTGGCGCGGCAGGTGACGATCAAGCTGGCCGGCCCCGAAACGCGCCTGCTGGTCACCGGGAAGAATGAAAAAGACGAAGGTGTCGTCGAGGTGGTCCACGAGGCGTTGATCCAGAGCTGGGAGCGGCTGCGGCGCTGGCTGGACGAGGATCGGGAATTCCTGCTCTGGCGAGAGCGGTTGCGCACCTATCTCACCGAGCACGAAAGGAACGGCGCTCTGCTGAGCGGCGCTCCGCTCGCCGAGGCGCAGAGGTGGCTGGGCGAACGGAAGCAGGATCTGAGTGGAAAAGAGGTCGATCTCGTTGGGTCCAGCATCCGAGCCCGTGACCGGGTCAGCGCCGCCGAGGTACGAAGACAGCACCAGTTTATCCTCGCCGGAATCGCCATCGCTGTCCTCCTCGCGACCTTGGTAGTTATCGCCGGTTGGCAGGAATGGCGCTCCAGACAGGAGACCGAAGAAACACGAGCAAGTCTGATCCTTGCGAAACAGGACACGATCCACGATCCAACCGTCCTTGCCCTCTTGGCGACAGAGATCGACAAGTTGCCGGCCCTACGCTTCAGAAGGTCGCTCGAGGCCACCCGTTTCGCGCGTCGCGCGGCCATGGAGGCGCTTCCTGTGGCTGTCCTCCGAGATGGAAAGAGCCCGGTGAAAGGTGCCATCTTCAGCCCTGACAACTCACGCATCCTCACTTTTTCCGCGGACGGTAACATTCTGGTTTGGAGAGCTGATGGCACGGGTGAGCCGATGGACTTGGGTTATGCGGAGAGAGCGGCGTTCAGCCCTGATGGGACACGCATTCTCAGTGCGAACAACACGGGCATACGGATCTGGAGAACTGATGGCTCCGGTGAGCCGGTTCCCTTCCGGGGCCAAGAGGGAGCGTTGCGCAGCACTTCGTTCAGCCCCGATGGTTCCCACGTCGCCACCGTTGCCGAGGACCGCATCATCCGGATCTGGAGGAGCGATGGCTCCGGAGGACCTGCTATTTTTGGCAACCGAACCGACTCGTTACTGCGCTTGGCTCTCAGTAGCGATGGTTCCCGCATGCTTACCCTTTGGTTGGACCATGGCGCCCAGGTCTGGAAGTCCGATGGAACTGGGCAACCTGTCGTCCTCCGTCATTCCGAAGACAGTGCAGGGTCTGCACAACTCAGCCCTGACGGCTCCCATGTCCTAATTGGCTCCCCAGACGGCGTCGTCCGGGTCTGGAGATCAGATGGTTCCGGCAATTCCATGGTTCTCCTCGGCAACCTCGGCAGCTTCAGCCACGATAGCTCGCGTGTCGCCATAGCTGCCAAGGATGGTACCGTACGGATTTGGCAATCGGATGGCTTTGGCGAGCCCGTCGTCCTCCACGGGCACGAGGGCGAGGTGGGGAGTGTGAGTTTTAGTCCGGATGGCAGCCGGATCGTCACGGCTTCATTTGACCATACCGCCCGAGTGTGGGGCTCAGACGCTTATGGAGCACCGATCATCCTCCGGCATGAAAGAGAGGTGTTGAGCGCGGGCTTTAACCACGATGGCTCGCAGGTCGTCACGGTCTCCGGCGACGGAAGCGCGCGAGTCTGGGGGGTGGCTTCCCTTCTGGGCGATCCTGTCGTCCTCTTTCGCTACCAGGGTGACGTTCTTAATATGACTCTGAGCCCTGACGGCTCTCGCGTCGCTGTCATCCCAGTGGAGGCGACGGTGGAATTGACGAAGGAAGTCAAGAAAAGCGACACGGTTCGGGTCTATGGTGTCGGCGATTCTGCCCCTCCCGCCGTTCTCCGTGGCCACAAGGACGATGTGCTGAGTGCGGTTTTCAGCCCTGACGGCTCCCGGATCGCTACAGTCTCTCGTGACCGGACTTCGAGAGTCTGGCGAACGGATGGCTCTGGCAGCCGGCTCGTCCTTACTGGCAACAACGGCCCGGTTGAGAGCGCGGCCTTCAGCCCCGATGGTTCCAGCATTATGATCAGTTCCAAGTCGGGTGCTGCCCTGATCGGGGCGACGGACGGATCAAGCCAGCCCGTCATAATGGCTGGAGCCCGGTCGCTGTGTGTGGCCTATCGCCTCGACAACTCGCGGACTTTGACGGTTTCGTACGAGGGTGTTCTCGCGAGAGTCTGCCCGAGTGATCTCGAGAATCCTTCCGGCCCCGAGAAGACACAGAGCGATGCGCAGAGCGCAGCTTTCAGCCCTGAGGGTAAACGTGTCGCTGTGGGATATGTCGACGGTACGATTCGGATCTGGCAGGCGGACGGTGCGGAGGAGCCGATTCTCCTTCGCGGGCACCAGGACAAAGTGACGAGCGTTGCATTTAGCACCGACGGCTCGCGGATCGTCTCGGCATCCGAGGATGCAACCGCTCGAGTCTGGAACGCGGACGGCTCCGGCGAGCCGCTGATCCTCGATGTGCACGAGGCCCCGGTCAAGAGCGCCGTGTTCAGCCCCGATGGGAGCCGGGTGCTGACTGCCTCGGTCGATGGAACGGTTCGCAGCTGGCGAGTGACTTGGGAAGCTCTTATGAAGGAGGTAAGGAGGTCCATCAAGACCTGCTTCACCCCAGAGCAGCGGGTTCAGTACCTCGCCGAGGCCACCTCGACCGCCCGGCTCTCCTATGAGACCTGTGAACGCGGACGCCGGCATCCGCCGCCCCTCGTGGCGCCCAGGAGGTGATGCAGAGTGCGTCCCCGGCCCCTCGGGAACGCCTCCCGCCCCCGGGGAATACCTCCCGCCGCGTCCGCGCTTATCCAGGCCGGGGAGAGACCGTGCATGCCTGACCCCTCCGCCCGTGACGACCGCCTGCGGGCCGCCCTGAAGCTCCTGGCCGACGAGGTGCGCGAGCGCATCGACCACCATCCCCTGGGGCACCTGATCGCCGGCCGGGGGGAGCCGCTTGATTTGAATCTCGCGCTGCCCACCGCCCTGCGCGACGGCAGCCTGGAGAGGAGCGCCCGGGACGCCTCGGAGGCGATCCAGGAGGCGCTCCAGACCCTTCTCGCCCATAGTGCCATCCACCAACCGGGTCGGGTCTACTGCCTGCGCTGCGACACCGCCGGCTGCGTCCATGCCGTCCCCGCGGACGGCCGGCAGGTGTTCACCGGCTACGGCCCAACGGGACTGCCGCGCTACCGCGACTTCGGCCAGTGGTTGCTCGAACGCCACGACCCGCGGATCGACCTTCTCTACCGCGAGCCGCCGCAGCTGGTGGCGCTGGCCAGCCCGGGGGAGGAGCTGACGGGCAATCTCATCCCCCTGTTCGGCCAGCCCGGCAGGCCCGGCGGGAGCGGAGTGGGCTACCGCCTGCACGGCCAGGTGGCCGTCGGCTGGTACCACGACCGCGGCCTGGGCGGCCTGCCGCGAGCCTTCGCGGTCTCCTTCCAGATCCTCTCCTCCCGTCCGCGCGACGGCCGCCGCCGTTTCGGCCTGAACGTCATCGGGACCGGCCCGGGCGGCGAGCCGCTGGAGAACCTTTTCGACCGGGTGGGCGAGATCCCCTGGGCCGACCCGGTGCGCTGGGCGCAGACCGCGCTCGATGGCATCGAGCACGCCGTCCACCGCCGCCGCGCTTCCGCCGAGGTGATCGAGCCACGGCTGGCGGGGATCCTCGCCGGGCTCGCCCGGCGGCTGGAGAAGGGCTTCCGCGGCAAGGAGCGGCGCACCCGCCATGCCGAGCGCCGCCACCACGAGGGGGACCGGCCGACCCGCATGGCCCTGGCCGACCTCGCCCGCGCCGCCCGCGAGGACCTCCTTTTCGACACCCGGAGCGAGGCTCTGGTGGTGGTCGGCGACCGCGGCCGCGCCCATGTCTTCAGCCGCGACGGGAAGCTGGTGACCTCGGTGCGCTACAACCCCGCCTCGATCGAGAAGCGCCGGCAGAGCGGCCTCTGGCGGCCGGCGGCCGAGGAGGAGGTCAGCCGGCTGAAGCGCCGGCTGGAGGCGCGGGAAGCCTGAGGGGGCTCCGGGCCGATGGGATCTCCGCGCGACAGGATCTTCGTAGAGACGCCCAGCCGCCGTCCGGAACCTCCCCGGAACCACCACCGCTAGGGCGTCTCCGCAGGCCGGGGACGCCTACGATCCTGGCACCGTTGGAGACGCCCCGACGGCCGTGGTTCCGGCAAGGTCCCGGAAGGCGGCTGGGGACGTCTCTACGAAGGCCCGTAAGAGAGGCCGATTTCTTCACGGCAGCTGAGGGCCTCGCTCACCGCCACCCGTGGCGCTCCAGGAAGGTGAGGAAGTCGTCCTGCAGCACCTGCCACTGGAAGCCCTCGGGAGCCACTTCCGGCATCAACTCCACCGACCGGCACAGCGAGGCGCCGATCAGCTTGGACTGCCCGAGCGGGGGCGCCGACCGGAACGTCTCGAACGGGACCCGGAGCCGGAACTCCAGGGTGCCGTCGTGCGGCCGGTACTGCCAGAGCTCCGGATACCCGCCGGGAGCGCCGAGGATGGCCAGGTAGGCCCAGGTCTCGACCTCCGCGCCGTAGGACGTGGCCGCCAACTCGGCGTTCCAGGCGGTCTCGATGTCGTGGCGCACGGCCCGATAGGCATCGTAGACCGTCTGTTGGATTTCTCCTGTCATCCAGAGCTTCATGCATCGTTCCCCTGCCTGAGAGGGTGCTTGAACGATACGATGGCGCGCTCTGTTCTACCAAGTCGACGATTGCGGCGAGAAGCGGAACCTTCACGGAAGTCTCTCGCTTCTCACGGTAGAATCGACCCGACCGGCCGAGATCGACGTGGGGAGACCGCCATGCGCCACCTGCTCGAGGACGTCCGCTTCGCCGTCCGCACCCTCGGCCGGCAGCCCGGGCTCGCCGCCGCGGCGATCCTCACCCTGGCGCTCGGCATGGGGGGCAACGCGGGCGTGTTCAGCCTCGTCGACGCCCGGCTCCTCACACCGCCCCCGTTCCGCGATCCGGCTCGCCTGGTGGTCGTCTGGGGATCGAACCCGGAGGCGGCGAAGGCGATGGGGACGCCGGACCGGCTGTCGCTCTCGGCCGCCGACTTCTACGACCTGGCGCGGGAGAGCCGCTCCCTCACCCACCTGAGCTTCTTCCAGTGGAACCGCCTGAACCTCACCGGCGGCGGCGAGCCGGAACAGCTCGCCGTCTACCAGGTCTCGGGCGACCTCTTCCCCCTCCTCGGCACCCCCGCCGCCCTCGGCCGCACCCTCGGTCCGGCGGACGACACGCCAGGGAGGCCGGCGACAGTCGTCCTTTCCCATGCCTTCTGGCAGCGCCGCTTCGGCGGTGATCCCAAGGTCGTCGGCCGGACCCTCTCGCTCTCCGGGCTGCCGATGACCGTGGTGGGGGTGATGCCCGCGCCTTTCCGCTTCCCCGGGGGGAGCGACCTGGTTCCCGGCGACGACGCCGGTCCGGATGCCTGGGTGCCCCGCGCGCTGGGGATGGCGGAGCGTCAGAACCGGGGGAGCCGGAACGCCTGGGTCCTCGGCCGGCTGCGCCCGGGGGGGACCCGGGAAGCGGCGCAGGCGGAGCTCGACACGCTCTGCCGCCGGCTGGCCCGGGCCTATCCGGCGGAGGACGCCGGCTGGGGCGTGCGGCTGGCACCTCTTCCCCAGGTGATGGTGAGCGAGCTGCGCCCCGTCCTCCTCCTCCTCGCGGCGGCGGTCGGCCTGATCCTCCTCCTCGCCTGTGCCAACGTCGCCAACCTCCTCCTCGCCCGGGCCGCCTCCCGGCAGCGGGAGATCGCCGTGCGCACCGCGATCGGCGCCAGCCGCGGCCGGCTCCTCGCCCAGCTCTTGACCGAGAGCCTGGTCCTGGCCGTCGCCGGGAGCGGGCTGGGCCTCGTCCTGGGGAAGGCCGGCCTCGCCGCCGTCGCCGCCCTGGTCCCGGCGGGGACGATCGGGATCGCTCCGCTCGGTCTCCACCCCCGGATGCTCGCCTTCGCCGCCCTCCTCTGCCTGCTCACCACCCTCCTCGCCGGCCTCGTCCCGGCCCTCCAGGCGACCCGGCCGGACCTCACGGCCGCCCTCCGCGGCGGCAGCCGGGAGGGCGCCGGCCGGAAGGGGCGGCGGATGCGGAGCGCCCTGGTGGTGACCGAAGTGGCGCTCGCGGTCCTCCTGCTGACCGGCGCCGGTCTCCTGCTGCGGAGCTTCGTCCGCCTCCTCGCGGTCGATCCCGGCTTTGAGACGGCGCGGGCGGTCGTCCTCGACGTCAACCTGTCGCGGCCGCGCTACCCCGAGCCGCGGCGCCGGCTCTTCCTGGCGCAGGGGCTCGACCGCCTGCGCGCCCTCCCGGGAGTGACCGCGGCGGGCGCCGTCTCCGGCCTGCCGCTCACCGGCAGCTTCAATTTCTATAATTTTCTGATCGAGGGGCGTCCGATCCCCAAGCCGGAGGAGATGCCGGTCGCGACCGATCTCCGGGCGACCCCCGGCGCCTTCGCGGCCCTCGGCATCCCCCTCCTCGCCGGCCGGACCTTCACCGCCGCCGACGGGCCGACCGCACCCGAGGTGGCGGTGGTCGACGCCGCCCTGGCCCGGGCCTACTGGCCGGGGGAGAGCCCGCTCGGCCGACGCTTCCGCATGGGCCTGCCGAACGACAAGGACGATCCCTGGTACACGGTCATCGGCGTGGTGGGGAGCGTCCACAGCAATCTGGAGCTGGCGCCACGGCCGCGGCTCTACCGTTCGGCGGCGCAGCACCCGCCGCTCTCGGTCTCCTTCGTGATCCGCACGGCCGGCGCGCCGCGCGTCCTCTTCGCCGCCGCCCGGGCCGCGCTGCGCGAGGCCGATCCCGAGCAGCCCATCTCCCGGATCACCACCCTCCAGGAGGTGGCAGCCGCCGCGGTCGCCGGCCGCCGCTTCAGCCTCTTCCTCGTCGGCCTCTTCGCCCTCCTGGCGCTCCTCCTCTCCGGCATCGGCATCTACGGCGTCACCGCCTATGCGGTGACCCAGAGGACGCGGGAGATCGGCCTCCGCCTGGCCCTGGGCGCCCGGCGCGGCCGGGTGCTCCGCCGGGTGGTGGGGGAGGCAGGAGCGCTCGCCGGGCTCGGGGTGCTCGCCGGCCTCGCCGCCGCCTTGGGTCTCACCCGAGTGCTCTCGTCCCTCCTCTACGGGGTTGCCCCGACCGATCCGGCGACCTTTCTGGCCGTGGGGCTGCTCCTCACCGGGATCGCCCTGGCCGCGGCCTACCTGCCGGGAAGGCGGGCGACCCGGGTCGATCCGATGGTGGCGCTGCGGGAGGAGTAGGAGGGATTCGGGATGCTCCCGAACTCACCGCCCGGCCCGCTTTGACAACGCCGGGAAGCCGCCCGTAGACTCCTCCCCCGACTGCATGGGGGTCCCCACCTCCGGGAGAAACGACATGCTGTACCGCCGTCCATGGGCGCGCTGCCTCGGGCTCGCCGCGCTCCTCGCCCTGCCGCTCTCCAGCCGCCCGAACCCGGGGACGGCCGAACCCGACCACCTCGTCTGGGCCCGGCAGCTGGTCGCCGGCGTCACCCCGGAGACCAACCTCTATGCCTCGCGGCCGACGATCGTCACCTGGGCCGGGGCGAACGGCGCCGCCGAGACGCGGAACCGGAGCGTCTGCAGCGCCCTGGCCGCCCACCTGCTGATGCAGGCGTACGGCTACCGGGCCGCCGACTTCGCCAGCTGGCTGGGCGGCCGTTTCCCGCGCGCCGCCGGCTTCCATGACGCCATCGCCGCCGGCCATGGCTTCGTCCCCGTCTCCCGGATCGCCGACGTCCGGCCCGGCGACGTGCTGGCGATCAAGTACCCGCCGGGGAGCCATCCCACCGGCCATGTGCTGATCGCCGCGAGCCGCCCCGTCGAGCGGCACGCGACGGCGCCGATCGTCCCCGGCACCGTCCAGTACGAGCTCTCCGTCATCGACTCCTCGCATACCGGCCACGGTCCCACCGACACCCGCCACTACGCCAAGGGGAAATTCCACAGCGGCGTGGGCGAGGGGCTCTTTCGGTTCTACGCCGCCGCCGACGGCTCCCTGGCCGGCTACTCCTGGAGCGTCACCAAGGCTTCCGAGGTCTACACGCCGAGCGAACGCCACCTCGTCATCGGGCGCCTGAACCATGAGGTCAAGCCGACCGGCCACCCCGGCAAAACCGAGGCCGAGGCGGCCGACGAGTCCGGCGACGACGACGAGTCGCCGGGCAGCTGAGAGACTTCGCGCCGGCGGTCTCCCCGTCCCCTCGCAGAGCGCGTATACTGACGGCCAATCCATGGTTAGGGACAACCGCCTCGGTCGCGGTGCTCCCGCAGGGGTCGCTTGAGCCTCTGCGGGGTGCCGGCGCACAGATCAACTCGCCTGCCCGGCCGCCGTGGCATCGGCGTCGCCGCGGCGTTCCTCCTGCTCTTCCTCGCCGGCCGGGCGATGCCGGCGATATCGGCGCCGGCGGCACCGCTCCGGCCGGAGCTCTGGAAGTCGCGGGCCGGTGACGATCCCCGGTGGGCGAGCCCTGGCTTCGACGACACCTCCTGGCGCGCCGTCCCGCTCACCGCCACCTGGCGGGAGCAGGGGTTCCAGGGCGTCGACGGTACGGTCTGGTTCCGCGGGACGGTCCAACTCGACGAGGAGGCGCGGCTCGCCGCCCGCCGCGGCCGGCTCGGCGTTCTCCTCGGTCCGTCCGACCGGTACGGCGCCTACCAGCTGTTCGCCGCCGGCCGTCTCCTCGGCAGCTCCCGGGGGTGGTCGCTCGCCCTACCCCATCCGGTCGCCCAGGTCTTCCTCCTCCCCCGCGCGGCGGTCGGGGCGGACGGCCGGCTCTTCCTCGCGCTCCGGGTGCGCCGGGTGGCCTGGGCCTCGGATGCCGATCGGGAGGCCGCGCCGATCGGCGGGACCCTCGCCCTGGGCAGCGCCACCGCCCTCCGCGACCGCGCCGAGGTCGCGGACGACCGCACCCTCCTCTCCGACCTCCCCATGCTCCTCCTCGCCCTCCTCTTCCTCGCCGTCGTCCCCTACCACCTCCTGCTCTACGGCCGGCGCCCCCAGGAGACCGGGCACCTGTGGTTCGGCCTCCTGTCGCTCGCCTTCTCGGTCAACACCTTCGCCAGCTCCTACTGGATCTACCAGTTTACCGACCGCTACGACCTGGCGGTGCGGGCGAGCGACGCCAGCGGCCACCTCGCGGCTCTCGTGGCAATCCAGTTCCTCTGGACCTTCTTCGCCTGGCCCCTCCGCTGGCCGCTGCGCGCCTACCAGCTCTCCCACGGCGCGCTCGCCCTCTTCGTCCTTCTCTGGCCCGCCACGCGCCAGGTGGTCGAAAGCCAGGGCGTACGCTCCCTCTGGCTGCTGCCGCTCCTCGTCCTGACCGCGATCCTGGTGCTCCGCGAGGCGCTCCGCGGTGACGCTCTGGCGCGGACTCTCGCCCTGGGCGGCATGGTGCTGGTCGCCGTCGAGGTCGCCGACCTCGCCGGCCAGGTCTTCCCCCTGCCGTGGAGCGGCCGCCTCACCCTCGCGCCCTTCGGCTTCGCCAGCGTCCTGGTGGCGATGAGCCTCTCCCTCTCCATCCGCTTCCGCCGCGTCCACCGCGAGCTCGACCGGCTGCGCCAGAGCCTCGAGGAGGAGGTGCGGGAGCGCACCGCCGATCTCTTCGACGCCAAGGAGGAGGCGCTCGCCGCGAGCCGGGCGAAGAGCCAGTTCCTGGCCAACATGAGCCACGAGATCAGGACGCCCATGAACGGCGTCCTCGGCATGGCGAGCCTGCTCCGGGAGACCGCCCTCTCGGCGACGCAGAAAGAGTATCTGGAGATCATCCGGCAGAGCGGCGAGGCCCTGCTCGGGGTGATCAACGACGTCCTCGACTTCTCGCGGATGGAGTCGGGGAAGATGGAGATCGAGCGCGCCCCCTTCGCCCTGGCGGCGGTGGTCGAGGAAAGCCTCGGGAGGGTCTCCCCCCTGGCGGCACGCCAGGGGCTGGCGCTGCGCCACCGCATCGCCCCGGGGACCCCGGAGGTCCTGGTGGGCGACCGCGACCGCACCCAACAGGTGCTCTTGAACCTGCTGGGCAACGCCATCAAGTTCACTCCGGCCGGCGAGGTGCGGGTGGCGCTCTCCGCACGCCCGATATCGGAGGGAGCCCAAGAGCTCTACGAGGTCCGCTTCGCCGTCACCGACACCGGCATCGGCATCCCCCCGGAGCAGCTCGCCCGGCTCTTCGTCGCCTTCCAGCAGATCGACAGCTCGACCACCCGCCGGCACGGCGGCACCGGCCTGGGGCTCGCGATCAGCCGGCGGCTGGCCGAGCTCATGGGCGGCGAGATCGGGGCGGAGAGCACCGTCGGCCTAGGGTCGACCTTCCACTTCACGGTCGTCGGGGAGTCCGCCCCGGCCCTGCCGCTCTAGCTCTCCTTGCACTCCCGTTTCCAGTTGAACCGCCGGGCGACGGCCTCCTCGATGACCTCCTGGCTCTCCTCGAAGCGGCGATCGGTACTGGAGATTGAAATCATTCTCGATTTCTTCATCACCGACCCATAGGCCCGGCCAAAGAGATCACAGGGCGCCACCTCAATCGTCTGCAATACCTCGAACACCTCTTCCAGCATCCATTTCTTCCGCCCGGTGAGGAGCGTCTGCAGCCTCTCGGCTTCCCAGCCGAGACGCCCCTCGACGTCTTCCACCGTGGTTCCCAACTCGAGAATCAGCTCCCGCAAGGATCTCGCGAGCCGCAGCTCTTCGGGATGCAAGGGCATGTTCCGCTCCATTCTTTGATGCTCCCCCCCAGGCCTCGCTTCGGGCAGCGGGAGCGTATAAATTCCTACCAAGGATCGATGAAATGCCGCTCTCTGGAAGCCTCCTCCTGCCCGCCCGCGACCTCCTCCGGGGGCTCGACCGCTGCCTCGACGCGGGCTTCCGCGGGCTCCTCGCGGTGGCGGCGGGCCTCCTCGTCGGCTGGTTCCTCTACGTGCCGCTCCATGAGCTGCTGCACGCCGGCGCCTGCCTGGCGGCCGGAGGAGCCGTCAGCCGGCTCGAGATCGATCCGCTCTACGGCGGGGGCCTGCTCGCCAGGGTCTTCCCTTCTATAGTGCCGGCCAGCGCGTATTCGGGGCGCCTTTCTGGCTTCGACACGCACGGAAGCGATGCAATCTACCTGGCGACCGACCTCGGACCCTTCCTGCTGGCCCTCTTTCCCGGCAGCTGGGCCCTGCGGCGGGCCGCCTGCGCCCGGCGTCCGCTGCTCTTCGGCCTCGCCCTCCCGGCGGCCCTCGCCCCCTTTCTCTCCCTGACCGGCGACGCCTACGAGATCGGCGCCATCCTCGCCACCCACCTGCCTCCCTGGTCGGCCCCGGCGCTCCGCCAGCTTTTGCGCGGCGACGACCTCCTGAAAAAGGTCCAGGAGCTCGCCGCCCTCCCCTCCCCGGGCGTCGCCCCCTGGGGGGGCGTCGCCCTGGCGGCGCTCGCCGGGGTGCTCTGGGCGTTCCTCACCTACAAGCTGGGCGACCGGGTCGCCAGAGCTCTCGGCCAGCCGGCCCTGGAGTAAGTCAGGCGGTGAGCTTCTCCCAGTCGGCGTCGGGGGCGTCCTGGGCGATCGCCAGGCCGCCGTCCGAGCCGACGAAGACGGGGTCCTTGACCACCGTCACCCGGCCGCCGCCCACCGCCCGCAGCTCCTGCTCGAGACGGGGACCCAGGCCGCGGATCAGGCCGGTGCCGCCCGACAGGATGACGTTGTTGCGCACCTTCTCCTGAAACTCGGGCTGGACGCGCGAGAGGAGGTCGAGCATCGACTCGACGAGGGTCGGCAGGATGCTCTCGCAGGCCTGGCGCATCTCCTGGGTGATGTCGATCTGGGTCGGCCGGCCGTTGACCGGGACGGTGACGAGGACCGGGCTCCTCGGCTCGCCGACGAAGCTCCCCTCCTCTTTCCAGGAGCGCACCATGTGGATCGAGAAGCGCGCCTGGGGGTGGCGCTCGCGCAGGAGCCGGGCCAGCTGCTCGTCGATGAAGTCGCCGGCCTGGGTCAGGGTGCGCTGGTCGTCCTCGGTCGGCAGGCGGCCGTTCATGACGCAGAAATCGGTCGTCCCGGCGCCGATGTCGACGATCATGGTATGGAGGAGGGCCTCCAGGCCATAGGCGACGGCAAACGGCTCGGAGACGATCATCAGGCTGTCGGCGGCGTCCTTCATCGCCTTCCGGACGTGCTGCTTGTTGACCCGCAGGGCCTCGGCCGGGACGCCGACCACGGCGCGCACCTTCAAGCCGTTTTTGTTCTCCCGCTCGACCCCGGCGAGCGCCAGGAGGTGGCGCAGCAGCTCGCGCACCGCCGCCTCGTCCTTTTCCGAGCCGTCCTTGATCAGCCCCTCTTCGAGCGGGCGGTGGAGGTCGAGCATGGGCCGGTTGTCGAGCGCCTCCCGGCCGATCAGGACAGGCTTTTTCAACACCTTCCGGGCCACCATGTCGAGCGGCCAGCCGACGTAGCTCTCGACCACGTGGCGCTGGCCGTTCGAGGAGGAGATCGAGCTGCGCGAGGTGCCCAGGTCGATGCCGACGTTCAAGACCGGGTTCTTGCTGTTCATGAATCAGATTCCTTTCTCTCCGGAGCGCTCGGTCGAGACGGCGTAGGCGCCGATCCCGTCGGCGAGCGCCTCGGCAATGTGCTGACGGTACTCCGGCCGGGCGAGCTGGCGGGCCTCCTCCTCGTTCGAGAGGCAGGAGACCTCGGCCAGGATCGCCGGCATTTCAGTCGACAGCAGGACGATGAAGGGGGCCGCCTTGACCCCGCGGTCGGAAAGCTCGGGGGTCACCTTGTGCAGCGAGCGGAAGAGCGCCGCCTGGACCGAGAGGGCGAGGCGGCGGGAGTTGTCCTCCCGCACGCCGGCGTAGATGCCGTCCAGGATGCGGCGCAGGTCGGCCATGGCGTAGCCGGAGTCGCGGTTCTCGGCCGCCGCGAGCTGCGTCAGGTAGGGGTCGTCGGTGGGGCCCAGGAAATAGGTCTCGACGCCGCGCGCCTTGCGGTCGCCGATCCAGTTGAGGTGGATCGAGACGAAGATGTCGGTCTCCGCCCGGTTGGCCAGGGCGGCGCGGTCCACGAGGTCGATCGGGCGGTCCTCCTCGCGGGTCAGGAGGACGGTGAAGGAGCGGGCGGTCAGGATCTGCCGCAGCCGCAGGGCGATGTCCAGGGTGAGGTTCTTCTCGATCAGGCCCTGCGGCGTGCCGGTGCCGACGCTGGCGCCGCCGTGCCCGGGGTCGAGCATGACCTTGCGCACCGCCAGGGGGAAGAGCGCGGCGTCGACCGACCGCGCCTCGGGGAGACGCAGGGGGGTGATCTCCGGGCGGGCTGGCGGCGAGACGCGGGCGGTGCGCACCCGGGCCGATGCGATCGGTGCTGCGCTCCGTTCCGCCGCGAGGGTCGAGAGCAGCCGGGAGGAGCCGAGGAGCCCCAGGGGCAGGAGCGCCAGGGCGCAGAAGCGCGCCACCAGGCGAGCCCGGGCCTGGTGTCGCAGGCGATGCAGCTGGCGCACCGGCCCCCCCTCGATGAGGTCGACGTTCTCCCGGACCAGCTCGGAAAGCAGGCGGCGTTTCAGCCGATCGTTGGCCCGATTGTTGGCAATCATCGCCGCGCCCCTTGCCAAGTGGGCATGCCATCGGGTGCCGCACGGCGGCGCCCGTCCTTCCTGCTGCTCGTCACCCCGGGTCTCCCTTGAGGCACGCAAGACCGCGGCCTTCCACGGATTTTGAGCCAAGAGTATACGACGGGCGGGCTATTTCCCCTTCAAATGGATGTGCAATTGGCGACCTTCTGCTTCGATCCCGGTCACTTCCACCCCGGGGCCGGTGAGGTCGAGGACGACGTGGAGCTCGTTCCCCTGCGGCCCGGCGTGGGAGCCAGTGCGCACCTGGAGGAGCTGCCGGGTGCCCACGACCAGCCGGGGCGAGGGGAAGGGGCGGTCGACACCGAAGAGCTTGACCAGCTCGCGCGGCGGGTCGGCGTCGATCCGGTAGGAGGTCCAGTCCTGCCGCCGCAGGGCGCCGTCCGCCCACAACACGACCTCGGTCCCGTCCGGCGTCTGCTGCCAGGTGATCTTCTCGATCGTCCTGAAGGTCGAGGGGGAGACGGCCTCCGGTGCCGCGGCCGGCGAAGGAGCCGTCGCGGCCGGCGGAGGAGCCAGCGCGGCCGGAGCGGGGGACGTCGCCGGGGCGGGAGACGCCGGAGGGGATACCGCGGTGGCCGGTCCGGGAGTCGCCGTGACCGGAGCGGGCGGGGTGGGGGCCGCGGGGGGGACCTGGCGCCGCAGGGGCGGGCCGGCCGGCGCGGTGCCCCTCCCCGGCAGGAACAGGCCGGTGAGAGCGTCCTGGTTGAGGATCGCCAGGGCCGTCGCGAGGACCAGCGCTCCGCCCAGGGCCGCCCAGAGCACCAGCCGGGAGCGCCGGGGAGGCTCCGCCGCCGCCGCGACGCCGAACGTCGGGATGCCGGGCGGGGGGAGCGGGGAGGGTGGCGCCGGCGCCGGCCAGACCGGCGCAGGCTCCGGCCACACGGGCTCCGGCTCCGTCCAGACGGGCTCCGGCGACGGCTCCGGCGCCATCTCCTCGGCCGGCCACGGGGGCGGAGCGAGCGCAGCCAGGGGGGGGAGCGGAGCCAGCTGAGGAGGCTCGACGAGCTCCGGAAACGGGTGGGGGGGCGGGGCCGGCGCGATTTCGGGAGCGGCGGGGGCGGCGGGAGGGATCGGTGCGGCCTCGTCGTGGGTACCGGTCGGCGTGCGGCTCAGGTCGAAGGGGATTCCCCCCTCGGCAATGTAATTGTCGACCATCCGGTAGATCAGCTCCCGTCCCTCCGGAGAGATCTCCAGGAAACGGATGCCCATGCCCGCCGGCTTGTCGGGACCCTGGTCGATGGGCCGCACCCAGACGACCTCGCCGGTCCCCCGGATGAGCTCGAAGTCGTCGCCCAGCCGGAGCTCGAAGCCGATCATCCGGCCCATCGGCTCCGGCGTCTGGGTGCGGATGAACATGCCGCCGGGCGAGATGTTCGAGGAGTATTCGCTGATGAAGCCGCCGAACCACTCGAACTTGAGCTGGACCCGGGCCTCCAGGGGGACGCGCTGCGAATCGCGCGATACAGGATGTTCGCTCATAGTGCCGTCGCTGCACCTCGTCCTGGTCTCTGTGCGCTCCGCGGCCGGCGCGCGCCGGCGGCTCCGGGTCGATGGGCACAGGATCTTATCAGGAGGAGGAACGCGGCGCAGCGGAAATTCGTATCCCGCCGTATCCAGCTCTATCTTCGCCCCCGGCGTTCGCGTTTCAGGAAGGCCGCGAGCTGGCGGGCGAGGTCGGCGGTCAGCCGCTCCTCGTGGGCGGCGTTCTGGAACATGAGGAGGGCCGCCATGGCCTCCCGGTTCACCTCCCGCGACTCGAAGACCGGCATGATCTCGACCGCCAGGGCCTTCTGCTCGGCCGTCCGCCCCTCCTCCGCATAGAGGATGGCGAGGTCGAGCGAGACCAGGGCCGCGTCGTACCCCAGGCTGCGCGCGAAGAACTGGCGCTGGACCTCGCGCAGGGCGCTCTCCGCCGCCCGGCTCTCGCCCAGCCCGAGGGCGATCCGCCCCTCCACCCAGCGCAGCCGCACGAGGTCGACCGGGTTGCCCAGCTCCACCGCGAGCCGGCGCACCTCGGGGAGGAGGGCGGCGGCCTCGGCCGGCCGCCCGGCGTCGGTGAGCAGGAAGGCCAGGTTGTGGCGGAGGCAGAGGAGCAGCCGGGGCCAGCGGCCGCCGTCGAGGCTCAGGGCCGCCGCTTCGAGGAGCGCGGTTGCCCGTTCGGGCTCGCCCCGCTCCTCCAGGATCTTGGCCTTCTTGATCAGCGAGATCCCCACCCCGTGGCCGTCGTCGCTCTCCTGGTAGAGGCTCTGCGCCTCGTCGGCCAGCGCCTCCGCCTCGTCGAGCCGGCGCTGAGCGCGGCGCAGCGATCCCTTGAGGTCGGAGACCTCCGCCCGGACGTGCGGGTTGCCGGTCATGCTGGCCCCCAGGTGCTCCTCGGCCCGGCGGAAGGCCGACTCGGCGCTCCACAGCTCGCCCAGGATGCGGCGGGCGTTGCCCAGGTAGGCCCAGGCGCGGGCTTTCAGGTCGAGCACCCAGTCGGGGTCGTAGGACACCTCGACCAGGAACTCGCTGACGCGGACCGCCAGCTCCGCCAGGTCGATCGCCCGCGCCGGGTCGAGGACGCCGGCCGCCAGGCTCTCCTTGAGGAGGAGCTGGCAGAGCCCCCAGTTGTGGAACCGCTCGTCGGCGAGGACGGCGGCGAGCTGCGCCTCGAACGGCCGCTCGGCCAGCTCGGCCCAGAGCTCCGGCGCCCGCAGCCCTTCGAGGACGGCGACCCGTTCGTCCCAGTGCTCGAACTCCCGCTTCAGCCGCAGGACCTCCTCGTAGCTCGCGCGGCAGTCCGGGCAGAGGGCGAGGAGGTGCGGCACGATCCGCGCCAGCACCTCCTCGTGATCCAGGTCCCGGGCCAGCCAGCGCGCCATCGCCTCGACCGACAGATGGGTCTCCTTCTTCGCCTCCACTTCGATCCCCCTTTCGGCTCAGGAGAGGACGATTCTCGTCCCCTTCAGAAGATAGGTTACCGGAAGAGAGAATTTCGTGACATCGAAATACGATCCACAAAGCTCTCGCCGCGATTCCTCTCCCGGTTCCGCTGCAGGGGGGCGACAAAAAAGGGGGCCGGCCCAGCCGGCCCCCTCGACGGCAACGACCCCTAGTGCGATCCGCTGCCCTGGCTGCCCGGGGTTGCCGCCGTGCCGCCGGTCCCGCCGGTCGTGCTGCCGCCGTGCGGATCGAGGGTGGCGCCCTCGGCCCCGGCCAGGCGGCGCAGATCACGGCCGGCGGAGCCACCCCCGGGGTGCCCCTCCCAGAGACGGCTGACGGCGGTCCAGAGGGAGGAGAAGAGGTCCCCCTCCCGCTGGAGGTCGCCGCCGCGCTGCGCCGCCGGCCGGGCGTGCGCCGGGGAGGCGAGCCCCGCCACGAGGGCGGTCAGGACGAGGGCGGGAAGGAGGCGGTGCGCTCGATTGTTGTGGAACATGCTTCTCTCCTTGTTGGACAGGTCTCGCCGGGGGGAGAATGTCCTCCCGGAGCCTGCCTCTACAACTAGGACGTTTCTGGTATCCATAACCGAGACATTCTTTTTGACGACGAACAGCGGCAGCGGCAGGGCGGTCGCGGGAGGGGAACACCGGGTGCCGGCACCCGGCGGGACCGATAGTGATATAAGCCCTCCGTACCCAAGGCGGCACCCGCCCTCGCCCGGCACGCTGGACCCAAGGCTCGAAGTGCGCGTCCTCAAGTCTTCCTCGATCGCCCTTCGGGCAGCCCGGAGAGGATGGATCCTCTCCCTCGCCGTGACGCTGGTCGCCTGCGGCGACGCGCCGCGTTCTCCCTACCCCACGGGCAAGGGCGGTGGTGGCGAGCTCCGCGTCATCACCCCGGCGGAGCCGGCGAGCTTGAACCCGGACGTCGGCAACGACGACATCGCCGGCGTCATCGGCGAGAACCTCTTCGACCGGCTGGTCTCCCTGGACGCCGACTCCCGGCTGATCCCCGGTCTCGCCGAGTCGTGGAGCGCCTCCCCCGACGGCCGGAGCTACACCTTCCACCTCCGCCGGGGGGTGCTCTGGCACGACGGCCGGCCCTGCACCTCGGCCGACGTCCGCTGGACCTTCGAGAGCCTGGCGGGCGACGCCACCCTGGCGCGCCCGGCGCTCTCCCGGATCGCGAGCATCGCGACCCCCGACGACCTCACCGTGGTCCTGCGGCTCCGGGAGCCCTGGTCGCCCTTCCTCGCCGGCCTGGCGAGCACCGCCTTCATCCTCCCCCGCCACCTCCTCGCGGGGACCGACTGGAAACACCGGGCGGCGACCTGGAAGCCGGTGGGGACGGGCGCCTTCCGCTTCGTCGACTGGGTCCCGGGCGAGCGCGTCACGCTCGCCGCCAACCCCGCCTACGACCGCCCCGGCCCCTATCTCGACCGCCTGGTCTATCTCTTCCTCCCCGACTCCTCGCGGGTGCCCGAGCTGATGCTCGCGGGCGCCGCCGACTACGCCCTCATCCGCCCCGGCCTCGACACCCTGCCCCGGCTGCGCAGCTCGCCCCGCCTGACCGTCCTCGTCCGGCCCGGCGACACCCGCTACTACTGCGCCTTCAACCTGCGCCGCGCGCCGTGGTCCGACCCGCGGGTCCGCCGGGCGGTCAACGCCGCCCTCGACCGTCCGCTCCTCGTCGACCACGCCCTGGCGGGCTACGGAGCGCCGGCCTTCGGGTTCTACACCCCCACCGTCTCCTGGGCCTACGACGGCAACGCGCGGGTGCCGGCGTTCGACCGCGGGGAGAGCCAGCGGCTCCTCGATGCCGCCGGCCTGCCGCCCGACCGGCAGGGGAGGCGCCTGCGGACCGAGATCGTGGCCCCCAGCGTCTCCCCCTTCGCCGAGCTCGCCCACGAGGTCGCGGCGCAGCTCAGGGCGGTGGGGATCGACGCCCGTCCCACGCTGCTCTCGCCCACCGCCTGGCTCTCCCGCCTCACCCAGAGCCACGACTTCGACCTCGGCCTGATGGGCGGCAGCCAGGGTCCCGACCCCGACAACCTGGAGGCCCGCTTCGGCTCGCGCGGCACGCTCCAGTTCATGGGCTACGCAAGCCCGGCTTTGGACGCCGCGCTGCTCGCCGGGGCGCGGACGCGGACGCCGGCCGAGCGCGCCGTCGCCTACTTCCGCGCCCAGGAGATCCTCGCCCGCGACCTGCCGGTCGCGCCGCTCGCCGAGGCGGTCCGCGTCTCGGTCTACCGGCGGGAGGTCACCGGCCTGCCCCAGGCCGAGGCGCGCGGCCTGGTGTCCAACTACGCCTACAGCCTGGTCCGCCTCCGGCCCCCCCTTCCCCAGGAAAGGGGAGGGCGCGAATGAAACGCTTCCCGTCCCGCCACTGGCGCGACTGGCCCTGGGCCAGCAAGCTCGCCCTCCTCCTGGTCGCCCTGGCGGTGGCGCCGCTCGCCGCCGTCACCCTCTACAACGACGCGACGGCCCGCCGCGAGCTGGCCGCCGCCACCCGCGCGCAGAGCCTGGCGCACGCCGAGGTCACCGCCGACCACATCGACACCTACCTCGACCGCACCCTGGCCGACCTGCGCGTCCTCGCCCTCCACCCGCAGACCGTCCGCCTCCTCGCCTCCCGCTCGGTGCCGCCGCCGGAGCTCACCGCCGACGTCGCCAAAGCCCTGCGCCAGATGCGCGAGACGCACGGCTTCGACTCCATCTACCTGACCGGCCAGGGGGGGGAGGTCCAGCTCGCCACCGACCCCCGCCTCGCCGGGCGGAGCTCGGTGGCGTCGCGCAGCTTCCTGACCGGTATCGCCGGCGAGTCGTCGATCGACGAGCCGCGCTGGGACCCGCTGGACGGCCGGGTCTACCTCCACCTCTCGACCCCCGTGCGCCAGCCGGACGGGCTGATCCTGGGGGTGGCGGTGGGGCGCCTGTCGCTCGCCGGCCTGGACGCCATCGTCGCCGGCGACACCAGCTTCGCCGGCCGCGGCGAGATCGGGGTCCTCTGGGATGCCGACGGCATCCGCCTCTCCGAGCCGGTCCGGCCCGAGCTGCGCTTCCGCCCCCTGGAGCCGCTCGCCGCGACGGTCGCCCTGACTCTCGAGGCCGAGCAGCGCTTCGGCCCTGACACCCACCGCTTCCTGGCCTCGGCGGCGACGGTCCCCGGGGTCACCCAACGCTCGCGCTGGCTCCTCTACGACCGCGCGACCGACCCCTACCTGCGGACCCGGGCGCCCGGCCTCGGGGAGATCGAGGCCGCCGTCGTCCCCCTCCGTGGCAAGCGCTGGCTGTACGGGATCTTCACCCCGGAGGCGTCGATCCTCGCCGCCCTCCGCGCCCAGGTCCGCCGCAACCTCTTCTTCGCCCTCCTGACCGCCCTCCTCGCGGTGGCGGTGGCGGTCGGCGCGGCGCGCTGGATGGTGGGTCCCCTCTCCCGGGTCGGGCAGACCGCCAACGCCATCGCGGCGGGCGACTTCGCCCGCCGGGTCGGGCTCGACCAGCACGACGAGGTAGGGCAGCTGGCGACCGCCTTCGACGCCATGGCCGACGCCATCGCCCGGAAGGACGCCGAGCTGCGCGGCCACGCCGAGCACCTGGAGCAGCGGGTGGCGGAACGCACCGCCGCGGAGCGCGAGGCGCGGCGCCGGGCGGAGGAGGCCAACCGGGTCAAGGACGAGTTCCTGAGCACCGTCTCGCACGAGCTGCGGACGCCGCTCCACGCCATCCTCGGCTGGACCTTCCTCCTCGGCAAGGGCCACCTCGACGAGGACGCGGCGCAGCGGGCCCTGGCCACCATCGAGCGCAGCGCCAAGGCCCAGGGCCAGATCATCGACGACCTCCTCGACGTGTCGCGCATCATCACCGGCAAGCTGCTGCTCCAGCCCCAGCGGGTGGACCTGGTGCAGATCGTCCAGGCCGCCCTGGACGCCGTGCGGCCGGCGGCGGAGGCCAAGGAGATCCGGCTCCTCGCGCGGCTCGCCCCGGAGGCGGCCCGCGCCACCGGCGACCCCAACCGGCTGCAGCAGGTGGTCTGGAACCTGCTGTCGAACGCCGTCAAGTTCACCCCCCGGCAGGGGGAGGTGGAGGTCGCCCTGGCGCGCACCGCCTCCCAGGTCGAGATCCGGGTGCGCGACAGCGGGATCGGCATCGCCCCCGACTTCCTCGACTACGTCTTCGACCGCTTCCGCCAGGCCGACAGCAGCACCACCCGGGCGCACGGCGGCCTCGGGCTGGGCCTCGCCATCGTCCGCCACCTGGTCGAGCTGCACGGCGGGACGGTGACCGCGGCGAGCTCCGGCGCGGGCGGCGGGGCCACCTTCACCGTCCGCCTGCCCATCGCCGCCCTGCTGGCGGAGGAAGCCATGGAGGAGACCCGGGGCGGATCGCGGCGGCGGAGCGCGATCGCTCCCAAGTCTCCGGCGGCGGTCGTCCCCTCGCTCGCCGGCCTCCGCATCCTCCTGGTCGACGACGAGGCCGACGTGCGCGAGATCGTCTCCGCCGTCCTCGGCCGCTACGGGGCGCGGGTCGACACCGTCGCCTCGGCCGCCGAGGCCCTGGACGCCCTGGAGCGCTCCGGCGCCGACGTCCTGGTGGCCGACATCGGCATGCCGGGCACCGACGGCTACGCCCTGATCCAGCAGGTCCGCGCCCTCCCCGGCACGATGGCGACCATCCCGGCCCTGGCCCTGACCGCCTACGCCGGCGCCGCCGATCGCGACCGGGCGCTCGCGGCGGGTTTCGTCCTCCATCTGGGCAAGCCGGTCGAGCCGGCCGAGCTCGCGGCGGCGGTGGCAAGGATCTGGCAAGAACGAACTGCAACCTGACCGTGAGGGGAGACATCATGAAAGCATCGATCTTCACCCTGTTCGTTCTCCTGTTCAGCGCCCTGGGAGCGACCTTCGCCGGCGCCGACACCCTGGGGGACGCCGCGACGATGGCCGCCGAGCACCAGGGGGACCACCCGGCCCCCACCCCGGCCGCGCGCACCGCCCCGTCGACCGCGGTGACCGGGGAGACCGTGGTCTACGGCGAGGTCTCCGGCAAAAAGCTCCACGGCTTCCTCGCCCGGCCCAAGGGGACGGCGGGGCCGCTCCCCGGCATCCTCGTCATCCACGAGTGGTGGGGCTTGAACGACAACATCCGCGACATGGCCCGCCGGCTGGCCGGCGAGGGCTACGCCGCGCTCGCCGTCGACCTCTACGGCGGCGCCACGGCGGACACCCCCGAGAAGGCCACGGCGCTCATGCAGGCCGCCCTAAAGGACATGGCGGCCGGCGAGGCGAACGTCCGCCAGGCCTACCTCTACCTTTCCGCCGAGCAGCACTCCCCGCGGGTCGCGGTCATCGGTTGGTGCTTCGGCGGCGGCTGGTCGCTCGCCACCGCCCTGGCCCTCCCCGACAAGATCGCCGCCACGGTCATCTATTACGGCCACCTGGAGACCGACCGCGCCAAGCTGGCGCCCTTGAAGATGCCGATCCTCGGCTTCTTCGGCGGCCAGGACCAGAGCATCCCGGCGGCCAGCATCCAGCAGTTCGAGTCGACGCTCAAAGAGCAGGGCAAAGCGGTCGAGATCCACGTCTACCCGAACGCCAAGCACGCCTTCGCCAACGCCTCCGGTGGCAACTACAACCCCGAGGCCGCCGCCGACTCCTGGAAGCGGACGGTCGATTTCCTGGCGAAGAACCTCAAGAAGTAGGGCTGGCCGGGTGGAGAGCCGGGCCAGGATACTCCTGGCTGGTTTGAGGTCGGAGACTTCGTTAACTTAAAGAGGGCGGGAGCCAGATCTGTCGGATCCTCGGAGATCTGGAGGGCGTGTGAGAAATCATCCCTGCCGGGGAGTAGAGACGCCCAGCCGCTACCACAGACCTTGTGTTGACCACGAACGCCAGGGCGTCTCCAACGCTGCCAGAACCACAGGCGTTCCCGGCCTGCGGAGACGCCTTGGCGGTGGTGATTCCGGAGAGGTCAGTGGTAGCGGCTAGGCGTCTCTACAGCTCCTGTTGGCACGTCTCATAAGCGGCGCGCGCCTCGGAAGCCGACTCACCCAGGTACTGTTCCCGCTGCCCCGGTGTGAGACAGGCGTGGGTCGATTCCTTCAGGCACTTGAGCAGAGATTCCCAAGTCACGCGCCAGATTCGGACCTTCCCGTCGGTCGTGACAGTGATCACACGCGAGCCATCCGAACTGAAGACCGCATCCGCCACCGGGCCATCATGGCCCACGAGGACAAGAGGTTGGCCGGAGCCGTCAGCATTCCAGACACGTACGGTTCCATCCCGGGAAGCCGAGACTACCCGCGAGCCGTCAGGACTGAAGGCTACGCTTATGTCCTGATTGCCACCGAGGACAGTTGGATTTCCTGAGCCATCAGCTCTCCAGATCCTAACGGCATCGCCACCGCTGAGGGCTACATGGGCGCCGTCGGGGCTAAAGGCCGCATCGTAGATTGAATCCGGAGACCTGGGAAGCAATACAGGTTTACCAGAGCCATCCGCTCGCCATATCTCAGCTCCTCGTTGTGTAGCTATTAGTATACGGGAGCCGTCGGGACTAAAGGCGACGCGATTTACTGACAGGAAGTTTCCTTGAAGTACAATCGGCCGGCTAGAACCGCTGGTCGACCAAACCATCGCCGCATAATCCTTCGAGCCGGTAATGACACGGGTGCCGTCATCACTAAAAGCTACACTGGTTATAGGCCGCTGGTGACCGGAGAGAAGGATGGGAGTGCCAGAGCCGTCTGCTTTCCATATCTGGGCCGTATTGTCAGCAAATGCAACAGCGATACGAGATCCATCGCGACTAAACACAGCATTAATAATTTCTCCTTCGTGGCCATGAATAGTCACAGGAGGCTCCGCTTTTCCTACGCTGTACAATTGTGCGATGCCATCCCGAAGGAGAATCGCCAGCTTGGCTCCGTTAGGGCTCAATACTGCTCCAGATATCTGACGGGCGTGGGCAAAAGCTAAGCTGGGCTCACTGCCAGGAAACCGCCAAATCCTCGCAGAACCATCTGTCGCGACGGTGACTATACGTGAACCATCCCGGCTGAAGTTCGCATCCCGCAGTAGGCTCTCATCACGGAGAACGATAGGTTCGCCAGAACCGTCAGATCTCCAGACCCGGGCTGTATGGTCGGAAGAGGTTGTAATGATTCGAGTACCGTCGAAGCTAAATCTTGCACTCCTGACCCCATCAGCATGTCCACGAAAGACAATCGGCTCGCCGGAGCCATCAGATTTACATATCTGCACGATGCCATCGCTGAAGCCAACAACGAGTCGCATACCGTCTGGGCTAAAGCTCCCGACAACAGGGAAGCTGTCTGCCTTACTTCGAAGCACCACTGGCTCTCCAGAGCCATCGGATCTCCGGACCTGAACCTGATCAGCGACGACGACCATGACATGTGAGGCGTCGGGGCTAAAGGCAGAATCAAATACTACATCATCGTTCTCACTGATAACGGTCGGCTCGCCGGAGTCCTCGCCTTTCCAGACCTCAACGGCGCTGGCATTATGAATGGCGAGGACAGCAGCACCATCAGCGCTAAAGAGTATTGAATCGCCAGGGGTAGTACGTAGCACGATTGGCTCGCCTGAGCCGTCGGTTCTCACAATCCTTGGATTGCCATCCATGGAAAAGAGTATGACGCGGGAAGCCTCGGGACTAATAATTGAACCGCCAAGCTCCTCGAACCTGCGGACAGTGACAGGCCTGCCAAAGCCATCGGGGTTCCATACCTGAATACCTGCCTTGCCACACGATGTTACAAGCCGTGAACCATCGAGGCTGAACGCCGCATCACATCGATCTGCTTCGCTCCCAAGCGTAGCAGGTTTTCCAAAGCCATTGGAACTCCAGAGTTGAACCTTCCCAGCTGAGGAGACGGTTAGGACCCGCTCGCCATTGGGGCTGAAAACAGCCTTTTTCAGAGGCCTGCTGTCTGCACGGATTATGGTGACGGGAAGAGCCTCAACGGCCGCTCGATGAGCAAATCGAACCGCATCCAGCGAGGATCTGAGCCGAGCAGTACTTTGCTTATCAAGTTCTTTGGCAAGAAGAGCCAGAAGGGCTGGATCGTCAATAGCTTCCTGAATTGTCAAGATTGAGGCCACACGCGCTTCCCTGGCCTGACGCCAGGATTGAAAACCCAGCCACCCAGCTACTGCACACAAAACTGCGACAATCCCAGCAATGGCGAAGGCGGTCCTGGTCGACCGAAGGCGCCGGCGTGTCTCGGCCTTGACAGCTTGGTTCCTCGCCTCAAGGCTCTCTTGGATAAGGCCTATCTCTTCGGAGCTCAGATGCTCAGGTTGTTCACCCAGCCACCGCTCCGCTTCCGCAAGGGGCGCACCGCTCAGTAAGGTTCCACTCTTTTTGTTCTCAGCGAGATAGATGCGCAACCGCTCGCGCCAGAGCAGGAATTCTCGGTCCTCGTCCAGCCACAGCCGCAGCCTCTCCCAACTCTGGATCAGCGCCTCATGAACCACCGCTACGACGTTTTCTCCCTTCTCGTCCCTCTCGGTCACCAGCAACCGCGTCTCGGGACCGGCCAGCCTGTCCACGACCTGGAGGGCTACCGCGTCGAAATCCGCCAGCCGGGCCCGCCTCCTGGTATCCCGGCTCCCTTCCTCAGCGCGCGCGACCCGCACCAGCGAGGTGAACACGCGGCGTGCCGCCAGGCGCTGCTCCTCAGGGAGCCTCTCCAACTCCGCCTCGGCCCGCTGGGCAATGGCTCTGGCCACACCTCCGATTTCTGTGTAAGCCGCATTGGTCAGCCGACGGCCCGAGCGCCGCGCCCAGAGCTCGGTTAGCGCGAACTCCAGTAGTGGAAGGTTGCCAGGCTCCTCGCCGACGTCGCCCAGAATCCGATCAACAAGGCCCGAGTCCAGCTCAAGGCCGACCCGTTCGGCAGGCCCGCGGATCGCTCGACTCAGTTCCTCTCGGAGCATCGGCCCAAGGTTGACGAGAGATTTTTCCAGCAGGTCGCTCAACCCACGATCCAGAGTGAGGGCACGGTCGTAGAAGTCCGCTCGCAGAGCTAGCACCAGAGTGACGGGCACCTTCTCCGTTATCGTTAGGAGACTCTGCACAAAAGGCTTCCGCGTGGCCTCCTCGGTGAGAGTGAACAGTTCCTCGAACTGATCGGCGACGACGAGCAGGCGGCCGGTGCCGCCCGATTTCTCCAGGGCCCGGCGCACGGCATCTTCCAGCCTCACGCGACCGCTCGCCAGATCGTCTCCTAAGCCGGCAGCCTCCCTCAGCCGCTGGACCTCGGTCATCTCGGGCTCAAGAAGAGGCAGGAGAACACCAGCCAGCCGGTGGTACGGTCGCTCGCCCGGGGTGAAGGAAACAGCATCCCAGGAGAGTGCCGGCGGACGCTGCCGGCGGAGCCTGGGGAGAAGCCCGGCGTGCACGACCGAGGATTTGCCACTCCCGGACGATCCGAGGACCGCCACGAACGGCGAGTGGAGGACCGCTTCCAGGAGCCGATCGGAGAAGGCCTCCCGGCCGCAGAAGAAGGCCGCATCCTCTTCCCGGAAGGAGCGCAGTCCCCGGTAGGGGCAGAAAGAGGAGAGCGCTGCCTCGGCTTCGGCCGGAGCCGCGCCTGCCACCGCGCGCGCCAGGCGCCCCAACCCCTCAGGGTCTGTCGGATCGCGCCGCAGATCGATCCAGGTATTAAGGAAGAGGAAGCCGCCCGTGGGATCGGCGCCGGGGAGGAGGACCGGGATGACCGGAAAGCTCGCCCCCACCTTTTTCGCATGAGCTTGACGATCCAGGGCGAACCACAGCTCCCGCCGCTGCCAGACTCCGAATCCCGCACCGCCGAGAAACACGGCGACCGCTTTCGCTCCGGTCAACGCCTGCTCCAGGGCCTCGGGCCAGGGCAGTCCTGCCTGTTGATCCTGATCGAGAAAGGAAGGGATCCCACGAGCCTCCAGGAGCTTGGAGATCTGGAGCACGACCTCCCGCTCGGCGCTGTTGTAGCTCAGGAAGAGGGCGTTGCCCTGCACCGCGCTGTTCTCAGTCACTTGAGGCTGTATCGTAACACTACGGCGCAGACCGGCCGACGACAGCACCCGGTCGCCATCACCGAGGCAGCCGCCAACCACCCCGATTGAGACACAAAGCGGCCTCCGCGGAGGGTCGCGCGGGCCCTGTTGAGACACAAGGGCCGTCTTTGAGCCACCAACGAGAGCCGTTGAGACACAAAACAGCCGCATTGAGACACTGGCTGACGGTATTGAGACACTGGCTGATGGCGTTGAGACACTCGCTGACGGCTTTGAGACACTGGCTGACGCCATTGAGACACTCACTGACGGCGTTGAGACACGCCCGTCCGGCGTTGAGACACTGGCTGACGGCATTGAGACACTCGCTGACGGCATTGAGACACTCCCGTCCGACGTTGAGACGCTCAACGCCTGCAGCGCGTGTCTCAATGCCGTCAGCCAGTGTCTCAACGACTCTCGCGGATGGCAGAAAACCGGAGCTTTGTGTCTCATGGGAACTTGACAAATCCTGGCACCCGGCGCTAGCGTTACGCGTAACCTACGTCGAATCAACGAGGTAGGACGAGGTTCGGCGGGGAGCGCGCCAGCTCTCCTCACCTTCCTCATCATGGTCCCGCCGGTCTGCTGTACGCTCTTCCCCATGCCGATGGAACCCGACGACCGCCAGCCGGTCCATACCGTCTACGGCGGAGCCCAACTGTTCCGGGCCGACGTGGCGGCCCGCCTGGGAGCGCGGGCCTTGGCGGCGCTCGCCGAGTACGCTCCTGATCCCGAGGCGCTGGCGGAGGCCGTGGGGCTGCCCGCGGCGCTCGCCGAGACGGTCTACGGGCGGATGGTCGAGAAGCTCCACCGCGAGCCGGTCGAGGACTTTCGCATCGACTTCGAGGACGGCTACGGCCGCCGGCCCGACGCCGAGGAGGACGGCCATGCTCGCGCCGCCGCGGGCGAGGTGGCGCGGGGGATGGAGACCGGGAGCCTGCCGCCGTGTCTCGGCCTGCGCATCAAGCCGCTCGCCGAGGAGGTCGCCTCCCGCGGCCTGCGCACCCTGGAGATCTTCTTCAAGGAGCTGGCGGAACGGACGGGGGGACGGCTGCCGCCGCGCTTCGTCGTCACCCTTCCCAAGGTCACCCGGCCGGAGGAGGTGGCGGCCCTGGCCGATGCTCTGGATCTCCTGGAGGCGGTCCTGGGCTCCGGCCGGCTCGGCCTGGAGATCATGGTCGAGACCCCCCAGGCCCTCCTCGACGAAACCGGCGCCGTTCCCCTCCGCCGGATGGTCGACGCCGCCCGCGGCCGCTGCGCCGCCGCCTGCTTCGGCCCCTACGACTACACTGCGGCGTTGGGGATCACGGCGGCCCACCAGCGCTACGACCATCCGGCCTGCGACTACGCCCGCCAGACGATGCTGGTGGCCCTCGCCGGCAGCGGGGTGCGGCTCGCCGACGGCCCGGTCACCCTCCTGCCCATTCCGCCGCATCGCCCCGAGGCGGGCGACCTGCCGCTCGGCCCCGAGGAACGGGCGGCGAACCGCGCCGCCGTGCACGCCGCCTGGCGCCTGCACTATGGGCTCGTCCAGCGTTCCTTAGGCGCCGGCTTCCGCCAGGGATGGGACCTCCACCCGGCCCAGCTCCCCACCCGCTACGCCGCGGTCTACGCCTTCCTTCTCGAAGGGTTCGACGACGCCGCCGGCCGCCTGCGCAACTTCATCGAGCGCGCCGCCCAGGCCACCCGGGTGGGCGCGGTGTTCGACGATGCCGCCACGGCCCAGGGCCTGGTCAACACGGTCCTCTCCGCCGTCGCCTGCGGCGCTCTCTCCGAGGAGGAGTTGGAGGCGAGGACCGGGCTCTCGCTGGCGATCCTGCGCGACCGCTCGTTCGCGCCCGTCGCACCGGGGTAGGCATGGCGATCCTCCCTCCCCCCCTTCTCCTCCGTGGTGGCACGGTCCTCACTCTGGACGCGGAGGCCACGGTCCGCAACGCCGACGTCCTCGTCGAAGACGGCCGCATTACCGGCCTGGGAGGGGGCCTGGGGGGCCGGGGCTCCGGGCTCGCAGTTCCCGAGGGAGCGCGCATCCTGGACGTCTCCGGTTGCCTCGTCCTCCCCGGGTTGATCCAGGGGCATGTCCACCTGGGCCAGACCTTCTTCCGCGGCCTGGCCGAGGGGCGGCGGCTCCTCGCCTGGCTGCGCGAGCGGATCTGGCCGCTGGAGGCGGCGCACGACGACGAGAGCGCCTACTGGTGCGCCCTCCTGGGCGCCGCCGAGTGCCTGCTGGGCGGCACCACCACGGTGCAGGACATCGGGATCGGTCCCGGGGCGCGGGGACTGCTCCAGGCGCTCGTCGACTCCCGGCTGCGGGCGCTCGCCGGCCAGTGCCTGATGGACGGCGGCGACGGCCTCCCCGCCGCCCTCGCCGGGGAGACCGAGGCGGTGCTCGCCGCCACGGTCGAGTTGGGGGAGTGCTTCCAGGGGCAGGGTCGCCTCTCCTACCTGCTCAACCCGCGATTCGTCCTCACCTGCTCCGACCCGCTCTGGCGCGGCCTGCGCGACCTTGCCCTGACGCGCGGCTGGCCGGTCCACACCCATGCCATGGAGCAGCAGGAGGAGACCGCCGTGGTGCGCGCCACCCGGCAGGGGCGGGACGAGATCGAGTATTTCGACGAGACCGGGGTCCTCGCCACCGACCTCCGGCTCGCCCATGGGGTCTGGATTCCCGATCCCCACCGGCCGCGCCTCGCCGCGGCGCGGACGAGCGTCGTCCACTGCCCAAGCTCGAATCTGAAGCTCGGCTCGGGGATCGCCGACGTCCTGGGTCTGCGCCAGGCCGGCATCGCCGTGGGGGTGGGGGCGGACGGCGCTCCCTGCAACAATCGCCTGGATGCTCTGGAAGAGGTCCGCCTCGCCGGCCTCCTCCAGAAGCTCCGCCACGGCCCCGAGGCGTTCTCCGGCCTCGACGCCCTCCGCCTGGCGACCAGCGAGGGGGCGCGCGCCGTGGGGCTCGCGTCCGAAGTGGGGACGGTCGAGCCGGGAAAGGCCGCCGACCTCCTCGTCCTCTCGCTCGCCGATCCCGCCTTCCTCGCCGCGCCAGAGGTCGATCCGCACGACCTCGTGGCCTGGAGCGGCGGCGGTTTCGCCGTGCGGCATGTCATGGTGGAGGGTGAGGTCCTGGTGGAGGACGGCCGGCTCACCCATCTGGACCTGGAAGAGATCCGGCGGCGCGCGGGGATGGAGCTGCAGAAGCTGCTTGCGCGGTCGGGGCTGACGCTGTAGGGGAAGCTGGGCGTAAACACGGCGTCACGACGCGGTATACTACCTCGCATGGATGCTTCACCCCTCTCCGGCCCGCGCGGCCGCGGCGCCTCGGGCAACCCGGAGAACCGCTTCACCCGCCTGTCGATCGAATCCGAGGAGCCGCCGCCGGACCGGGTGCCGACGATCTTCTACACCGACACCTCGCGCGGCATCCTGGCCCGAAACGACAGCCCGGACGTCGGCTTCTCCGTCTCGGTCAACCCGTACCGCGGCTGCGAGCACGGCTGCATCTACTGCTACGCCCGCCCCACCCACGAGTACCTGGGGCTCTCCGCCGGCCTCGATTTCGAGACCAAGATCTTCGTCAAGGAGGATGCCCCGGAGCTCCTCCGTCGCGAGCTCTCGAAGCCCTCCTATGAGCCGGAGGTGATCGCCCTGTCCGGGGTGACCGACCCCTACCAGCCGGTCGAGCGCCGGCTGGAGCTCACCCGCGGCTGCCTGGCGGTCCTCACCGAATTCCGCAACCCGGTCGCCATCATCACCAAGAACGCTCTGGTGGCGAGGGACGCCGATCTGCTCGCGGAGCTCGCCGCCCACCAGGCGGCGCTCGCCTGCATCTCGATCACCACCCTGGACCCCGAGATCGCCCGGGTGATGGAGCCGCGCGCCTCCCACCCGCGCGACCGGCTGGCCGCCGTCGCCACTCTCTCCGCCGCCGGGGTGCCCTGCGCCGTCCTCGCCGCCCCCATGGTCCCGGGCCTGACCGACCACGAGCTGCCGGCCATCCTCGCCGCCGCCGCCGAGGCCGGCGCCCGGGCCGCCCACTTCATCCCGCTGCGCCTCCCCGGCGCGGTCTCCGGCCTCTTCGAGCAGTGGCTCACCGAGCACTTCCCCGACCGCAAGGAGAAGGTGCTCAACCGCATCCGCGGCATGCGTGGCGGCCGCCTCAACGACCCCCGCTTCGGCAGCCGGATGCGCGGCGAGGGCATCTTCGCCGAGCAGATGAAGGCCCTCTACGAGACCGCCTGCCGCCGCCACGGCCTCAACACGAGGAGCCTCGACCTCTCGACCGCCGCCTTCCGCCGCCCGGGTCCGGCCGGTCCGGCCCAGCTCGACCTGTTTGGGGGGTGCGTGTGACGCACTGCCCGTACCTCGACCGCAACAGCTGGGTACGTCTCCGGCTGAGATCCGAGCGCGGGTGTAGAATTCGGGTCGCAGGGAGGTGCTCAAAATGCAATCTCACGAAGTCGTCCATAGCGACCCCGAGATCCTTGGCGGAGCTCCGGTGTTCGTCGGTACCCGCGTCCCCGTGCGGAACCTCATCGACTACCTGGAGGCCGGAGACACCCTCGAGGATTTCCTCCACTCGTTTCCCTCCGTCAGCCGTGAGCAGGCCATCGCAGCCCTTGAGTTAGCGAGTGTGCTCCTTGCCGACACGGCGCATTCTGGTCGATGAATCCTTACCTGTGGAGTTGGCGGAGGAGCTGGGGCTACCGGACGTCAAGACCGTTCGTGCCCTCGGCTGGTCGGGGTTGAAGAACGGCGCGCTCATCCAGCGCGCCATTTCCGCCGGTTTTTCGGTCTTCCTGACGGCCGACCAGAGCCTTGGATACCAGCAGAATATCGCCGCGATGGAGTTGGCGGTGATCGTCCTCCGAGGCCGGAACCGGATCGAGGATCTCCGTCCGCTGATTCCCGCGATTCACAGCGCTCTCACGGTCGTTGCTCCCGGGCAGGTGCTTCGGCTGCGGGCCTGAGGCTCCTGGCATCCTCTTTGCTCTTCTTTCGCCCGCGGTGAACGGACAGAGCGAACAGCGTCTCCACGGGAGAGTGCGGCAGGGGTGGCCCGTGCTGCTGCTCGGCATCCTAGGGGCGGTCCTCCCTGCCTTCCCCGCCCTGGCGGCCACCCCCAAGGTGGACGTCCAGGTCGATGGGCTCTCCCGGGAGCTCAAGCGCAACGTCCTGGCCAGCCTGGAGATCCAGGAGTCGCGGAAGGATAAGGACCTCGACGAGGCCCGCATCCGCCGGCTCCATGCCCAGGCGCCGGCGGAGATCGAGCAGGCGCTTCAGCCCTATGGTCACTACAAGCCGGTCATCCACTCGACCCTCGACCAGAAGGGCGAGACCTGGGTGGCGCGCTACGAGGTGGACGCCGGGCCGATCCTGAAGGTCACCCACCGGGACCTCCAGATCCAGGGCGAGGGCGCCTCCGACCTCGGCTTCCAGGCCGCCGTCGACCGCTTCCCCCTGCGCGAGGGGGACCCCCTCTTCCAGCCCGCCTACGAAGGCGGCAAGAAGGCCTTCGACGACTACGCCGCCGCCAACGGCTACCTGGACGGCCGGTTCGAGGTCAACGAGATCCGGGTCGACCTCGCAACCTATACCTCGGAGGTCGCCCTCCACTACCAGACCGGCCCCCGTTACCACTTCGGCCCCGTCGTCTTCCACCAGGATTTCCTCGATCCCAAGCTGCTGCGCGGCTACGTCACGGTCAAAGAGGGCGATCCGCTGGACGCCGACGAGCTGCTCAAGCTGCAGAACGCCCTTTCGTCGAGCCCCTACTTCCAGCGCGTCGAGGTGGTGCCGCGCCGCGAGGGGGTGACCGGGGTCAATCTCCCCATCGACGTCACCCTGACCCCGGCCAAACGCCACCGCTATACCGCGGGGGTGGGCTACGGCACGGACACCGGCCCCCGGGTCAGCGGCGGCATCGAATTCCGCCGGCTCAACCGTCGCGGCCACCGGGGCGACGTCGAGGCGCGCCTGTCGGAGATCGAGAAGAGCGGCAAGGCCGACTACATCGTCCCCGGCATCTACCCGAGCACCGACCTCACGACCTACACCGTGGCCTACGCCGATCTCCACCCGCAGACCAGCACCTCGAAGAGTTTCCTCCTGGGCGGCTCGCGGGCGCGGGCGCTCGGCCGCTGGCGGCAGTCGATCGGGCTCAATTTCGAGCGCACCACCTTCACCGTCGGGACCGATTCCGGGGTGTCGCGCCTCTTCGGGCCGACGGTGAGCTGGCAGCGGGTCTTCGCCGACGACCGCATCTACCCCACCCACGGCGAGCGGATCGAATTCGACCTCCGGGGGGCGGACAAGTCGGTGCTCTCGAACGCCACTTTCGTCCAGGGCATCGCGCGCGCCAAGTTCATCCAGAGCTTCGGCGGTATCGGCGGCGGCGGCGGCGGCGCCAACTTCGGCGGCAAGCGCTTCCGGCTGATCACCCGCGCCGACTTCGCCTACACCGAGACCGACGACTTCCACCTCCTGCCGCCCACCGTCCGCCTCTTCGCCGGCGGCGACCAGAGCGTGCGCGGCTACTCCTACCAGGGGATCGGGCCGCGCGATGCGCTCGGCCACGTGATTGGCGGCAAGGCCCTGGAGGTGGCGAGCGTCGAGCTGGAGTACCGCTTCCTCCAGAAATGGGGAGTGGCGACCTTCTATGACACCGGCACCGCCAACGACAAGTTCGGCGGCCAGCTCAAGGTGGGGACCGGGGTGGGGGTGCGCTGGCTGTCGCCCATCGGCATGATCCGCCTCGACTTCGCGGAAGCCATTCGCGAGCCGCACCACCCGATCCGCATTCATCTGACGATTGGACCTGACCTTTGAGCGAGCCGCCTGTCTCCCCTGCTCCTGTCCCGGAACCCGACTCCCCGGCTCCATCATCGCGCCACCCGCACCGTCGGCGGCGCTGGTTCTACGGTTGCGGCCTGACGGTTCTGGGGCTCCTCCTCCTCCTCGCCTTCGCCGTCTGGTTCCTCCTCGGCACCCAGGCGGGGACCCGCTTCCTCTTCACCCGCCTGGGGGCGCTGATGCCGGGCACCTTCGACGTCGCCGAAATCCACGGTCCCATCCGCGGGCCGCTCGACATCCGCGGCCTGACCTACAAGAAAGCGGGGGCGATGGAGGTCCACGTCGCCCATCTCCATCTCGAATGGCGGCTGCGCGAGCTGCTGGCGCGCCGGCTGGACGTCGAGAAGCTCTACGCCGACGGCATCCGCATCGTGCAGGCGCCGCCGACCCAGGAGAAGACGCCGCTCCCCGACGTCAACCTGCGTTTCAACATTCTCGTGCGCGACGCCAAGGTGCGCGGGCTGGACGTCGACTCCCAGGACGGCAAGAGCGTGGTGAAAATCGACAGCATCGACCTGATCACGCGGGAGCTCTCGAACGTCTTCCACCTGGACCACCTGACCGTGCGCTCCCCAGTGGTGAACGCCGACGTCACCGGGAGGCTTCAGCCGCAGGGGGACTATCCGCTGGACCTCACCGCGCACTGGTCGGTGCGGCCCCCGGGGATGGCCGAGGTCGCCGGCAACGGCACGCTCAGCGGAACCCTCAAGCGGCTCCAGGTGACCCAGACGGTGACCGCACCCTTCCCGGTGCAAGTCAACACCCTGCTCCTGGAGCCGCTCTACGACCTGCGCTTCGACGGCCGAGTGGCCTTCCAGAACGTCAATCCGAAGGTCCTGAAGGCCGACCTCCCCGATCTCCCGGCCTCCGGCGAGGTCACCCTCCGCGGCAGCCTCCCCGCCTTCACCAGCGACGGCACGGTCCGCGGCCGCTTCGCCCCGGCCGGCGACTTCGCCATGCGCTACCGCCTGGCGCGGGAGGGGAAGGACGGCGAGACCTGGCGGATCGACCAGGCCGACGTCACCCTCCCCGGCACGCCCACCCGCCTCAGCGCCTCGGGACGCTATACCAGCCCGCCAACGCCGCCAACGCCGGCCCCCGGGAAAACGCCGCCGTCCAGCCCTCTCGACACCCAGATAGACGTCACCTGGCACGCCCTGGCCTGGCCGCCGCGGGTCGCCAAGCCGAGCTTCGAGAGTCCCGACGGCCGCGCCCGGATCGAGGCCCACGGCACCGTCGAGGCGCTCAACAGCTCGGGCACCGTCGAGGCGACCCTCGCCCCCTTCGGCCGGCTCGCCGCGGTCTACCGGGTGGTGCGGCAGGGAGACAACTGGAAGATCGAGCGGGCTGACCTGTCGCTCCCCGGCACCCCGACCCGGGCGAGCGTGACCGGTCTGGTCAGGACCCCCAAGAACGGTCCCCTGGGCTTCGACGCCAACGCCAGCTGGCAGGACGTGGCCTGGCCTCTGCACGGCACACCCACGGTGCGGAGCGCCGCCGGCCGGGCCGCCGTGTCGGGCACGACCGACCGCTACAACGCCCGGGTCGACGCCGACGTGGCAGGAGCGCCCGGGGGGCAGATTCCATCCGGACACTGGGTGGTGGCCGGGGAGGGGACGCCGAACGAATTCCGCATGGCTTCGCTGGCCGGCGACGTCCTGGAGGGGCACCTGACCGGCCGGGGGATGGTCGGCTGGTCGCCGCGGGTGCGCTGGGACCTGGACCTCCAGGGCCAGGGGCTCAATCCGGCCGCGGTCAAGGCCGACTTCCCCGGCAAGCTCGACCTCGCGCTCAAGACCCGGGGCGAGATGCGGCCGGAGGGGCCGGTCGGCACGGTCGACCTCCCCCGCCTCGCCGGCACCCTGCGCCAGCAGCCGATTTCCGCCAACGCCGCCGTCCGCCTGACGGGCACAAACTACGACATCTCCCACCTCGATGCCCATTGGGGGGATGCCCACGTCGACGCCAAGGGCCGGGTCGGCGATCGTTTCGACCTCGCCTGGGATCTGACCCTGCCGAACCTCGGCCTGGTGGTGCCCCAGGCCAACGGGGCCATCGGGGCGCAGGGCCATCTCGCCGGACCCCTGCGCACGCCGCACGTCACCGCCAACGCCCATTTCGACGGCCTGCGCTCGGGCACCCAGAGCGTCGGCCAGGGGACCCTCCAGGCCGACGTCGACCTGGCGCCCGCCGGCATCACCCAGCTCGATTTGACCGCCCGCCAGATCCAGGCCGGCGGCCAGTCGATCGGCGGCGCCACCGTCCAGCTCCGCGGCACCCTGAACCGCCACACCCTGGCCGCCTCCCTGACCGATCTCGGGATCTATCCCAAGGCCCGGCTCGACCTCACCCTGGCCGGTGCGGCGACCGGGGAGGTCGGACCGCAGCTCGCCTGGCAGGGGCAGATCCAGCGGCTCGACCTGCGCGGCAGCCCGGCCGGCGACTGGAGCCTGGAGCAGGCGGCGACCCTCGCCGCCTCCGCCGGTACCGCCCGCCTCGACGGTTTCTGCTGGCGCTCGCCCGGCACGACCGGAACCGCCGGCACCAGTACTGCCAAAGGCGCTCCTCCCGCTCCTGCGACCGGCCCAGCCCGGCTGTGCGCCGGGGGGAGCTGGGCGAAGGCGGGGGCCTGGTCGGGACAGGCGACCCTCGCTTCGCTGCCGCTCAGCCTGTTGAAGCCGCTCCTGCCGCCGGACCTGACGATCGCCGGCAACGTCGAGGGCACCGCCCGGGCGAGCGGCAGCCCCAGGGGGATGGGCGAAGTGGTCGCCGACCTCTCCCCCGGGCCAGGCGATCTCCGTTTCCCCGGCGAGGACGGGCGGACGACGGTGGTCCATTTCGAACGCGGCACGATCCACGCCCGGCTGGAGCCCACGGGGGGCGACGCCAACGCCAAGCTGACTTTGACCCACATCGGCGATCTCGGCCTCACCGCCCGCCTGCCGGGCCTCCAGCAGCGGGTGGCGGTCAAGGACCTCCCCCTCTCCGGCCGGGTCGACGCCAATTTTCGCGACCTCTCCTTCCTCGAAGGCTTCGTGCCCGACCTGCGCGGCGTGACCGGGAGCCTGGTGGCCGGCTTCCAGCTCGGCGGCACGGTCGGCACGCCGCGCCTGAACGGCCAGGCGAAGCTCGCCAACGGCCGGGCGCGGGTCCCCGAGTACGGCCTGGACGTGCGCGACGTCACCTTGACCGCGACCGGCAACGGCAGTCCCCTCCTGACCGTCACCGCGGGCGCCCGCTCCGGCCCCGGCACGGTGGCGATCGAAGGATCGACCGGCCTCTTTCCCACCGCCGCCACGCCGCTCCACATGAAGATCACCGGCCGGCGCTTCCAGGTCACGGGGACGCGCGAGATGACGATCCAGGTCTCGCCCGATCTCGACCTCAACTACGGCGGCACCCAGGCGTCGCTCACCGGCCAGGTGAACGTGCCCTACGCGCGGACCAACATCGAGGACAGAAAGAAGCCGGGGGCCGTACCGGTGTCGAAGGACGTGGTCTTCGTGAGAGGCGGCCCGGCGCAGGTGAAAAAGACTCCGCTTTCGATCACCGCGCGGGTGCGGCTGGTGCTCGGCGACGACATCGAGCTCAAGGCCCTGGGGTTGGACGCCAAGCCCAAGGGCTCGATTCTCGTCGTCGAGCAGCCGGGCCGCCCGGAGAGCGCGGTGGGCGAGATCGAGGTGAGCGAGGGGACCTTCAAGGCCTACGGCCAGGATCTGACGATCGAGCGTGGCCGGCTGATCTTCGCCGGCGGGCCGCTCGACGACCCGGGGATCGACCTGCGCGCCTACCGGACGGCCACCGACGGCACGATCGCCGGCATCGAGGCCCAGGGGACGCTCAAGAAGCCCGAGGTCACTCTCTACTCCACTCCGACGATGACCGAGAGCGAGGCCCTGGCCTACCTCCTCCTCGGCCACCCGCTGGGCCAGGCCTCACCGCAGGAGGGGAGCCTCCTCGCCAACGCCGCCACCTCGCTCGGCTTGAAGGGCGGCAACCTCATCGCCAAGCGCCTGGCCACCCGTTTCGGCCTGGAATCGGCGACCCTCGAAAGCTCGGGCGGCTTAGACCAGACGGCCCTCGTCCTCGGCAAGTACCTCTCGCCGCGCCTCTACGTCTCCTACGGCATCGGCCTCTTCGAGCCGATCAACACCTTCCGCATCCGCTACATCATGAACAAGCAGTTCACCCTCCAGGCGGAGAGCGGCACCGGCACGAGCGCGGACGTCCTCTATACCCGGGAGCACTGAGCTCCCTCCTCAAGGGCAGGCGAACGCCGCCGTGTCCTCGATGGTCGCGAAGGGCCTGTCCGCCGGGTTGGTGTACGTCTTGACCACACCCGTCTGCAGATCGGTCACCGTCAGCACCACCTTGACGTTGGTGATGCCGGCGGCGAAGAACCAGTAGTGGCCTCCCAGGGCGCAGCCGTCGACCACCTTGACGATCACCTCGACGTTGTACTCGTCGAAGAACCACATGTAGCCGCTATCGCCGGTGAGCCCTTCCATCCGCCCCGCGCCGGAGTTGCCGTTCCCGGCGTCGAAGGTCGCAGTCACCTTGAAGCGCAGGCCGTGGAGGCAGAGCGTGTCCTCGTCGTAGACGCAGGTCGAGGCCGAGACCGGCTCGAAGCGCAGGTCGTCCACGCTCGCCTGGAACGGACCCGGCGACTCCGCGTAGAGAAGAGCGCTCACCAGGGCGGACGCACCGTACGCCACCACCGCCGCCGCCGCCGGGGTCCACCGGTTGGTCGTCGTGGTCAGCGGCGTCGAGCCCGCCGAGCCGGGGATGATCGGCCCGCTGCAGTCCGCGTCGAGGAAGGGGGTCGTGGTGAAGTAGACGCCGTTGGCCGTGGGCTGGCCACCGGGGATGAAGACCTTCCCGGAAAGGACGTACGAGGTCTCGGGATGGACGATGTTGACGCACTGGGAGACGAGGATCACGCTGCCGCCGTTGGGGAGTGGCGCGGTCCCGTGCGCCGAGCCGGAGGCGGTGGACCCCTTGGCGTCCCGGGTGCCGTCCCAGGTCGTGCCGGCCCCCGCCTGCCAGCCGCTCAGGCCGGTGTCGAAGCCGGAGTTCGAGAGCAGGTTCTGCGCCGCGGCGGAACCGGCGAAGGCGAGCGCTAAGGGGAGTATGAAGAACAAGCGAGGTTTCATGTCGAGCATCCTCTCTTGAATCGATTCCGTTGGGGGTTCGCTGTCGCGTCCTCAGGAACAGGGGAACGCCGAGGTGTCGAGGATCGGCTCGAAGACGTGGCCGGCCGGGTGGGTGTAGGTTTTGACCATCCCGGTCACGACGTCGGTCACCGTGATCGTCACCTGGACGTCGGTCATGCCGCTGGCGAAGAACCAGTAGTGGCCGCCCAGCCCGCAGCCGTCGATCACCTTGACGATCATCTCGACGTTGGCGGCGTCGAAGAACCACAGGTACCCGGTGGTGGGCGACAGCGACTCGACGCCCGCATCGCCGGCATCGCCGGCATTGCCATGGCCGGCGTCGAAGGTCGCGGTGACCTTGAACCGCGAGGCGCCCAGGCAGAGGGTGTGATGGTCCGACCGGCAGGTGGGCTCGGACTGGAGGGACAGGCTGTCGACACTGGCGCTGAAGCGGCCGAGAGACGAGGCCCGGGCGAAGGCCCAGAGCATCGCCGACTGGCCGAGCGCCGGCACGGAAACCGCGGTGTCCGTCCAGCGATCCGTGGCGGTGACCAGCGGCGTGCGGACGGTGTTGAACGGGATGGGGCTTCCGGCGCAGGAAGGGCTCGCGAAGAAGTCGAGGGAGAGATCGACGCCGCCGGCTCCCTCCTGACCGCCGGGGATGAAGACCTTGCCGCCGAGGAGGAGCTGGGCTCCGGGCTCGGTCATCGGGATGCACTGGGAGACGATGGCATCCACCTCGAAGGGGCTGGCGAAATCGACGTTCCCCTGGGCCGAGCCCGAGGACGGGGAACCGCCGGCGTCTCGGCTGCCGTTCCAGGTGGTCCCGGGTCTCGCCTCCCATCCACTCAAACCGAAATCGAAGTTGGGATTGGCGATCAGGCTCTGCGCCGCGGCGGGCGCAGCGAGGAGCAACGCGACCGCGGGCGCCAGAAGAAAGCGGTGCTGCATGAGAGATCCTCCCTCTTGTCTGGTGGATATGCTAGATCAGCATTTCTGTTTCCGCAAGAGGCGCCGCTTTCAGGCGAGTCGACCGATGCCGAGCGGCCACGCTCCAGC
>Ga0137403_10000116_pt1 | contig 90915 bp, 92 predicted proteins | sample CZOMad2_1_16fung_FD_122057 | JGI IMG/M metagenome (GOLD analysis project Ga0137403, IMG submission 122057) | Vadose zone soil fungal communities from Angelo Coast Range Reserve, California, USA - CZOMad2_1_16fungal (Hybrid Assembly) | ecosystem: Environmental > Terrestrial > Soil > Vadose zone...
ATCTTCTCGAGCGCCTCGCGGCCGATGAAGTCGCCCTTGGCGGGCTTGACGACCCAGCCGAGCCCGGCTTCCAGCGCGTTGGTGGTCTCGTCGATGTCGTTGCCGTAGAGCGCGTACTTCATCTCGAGCCGCAGGGTGTCGCGCGCGCCGAGCCCGATCGGGGCAGCGCCGTCGTCTCGACCCGCGGCCAGGAGCGCGGTCCAGAGCCGCTCGGTCCGGTCGGCGGGGGCGTACAGCTCGAAGCCGTCCTCGCCGGTGTAGCCCGTACGCGAGATCAGCGCCGGCACTTCCGCCACGCTGCCCCGCTCGAACCGGTAGTAGCCGATCCGCGTCACGTCGCGGTCGGCCAGCCGGGCGACGAGCGCCTCGGCCTTCGGCCCCTGCACCGCGATCAGCCCCGTGCCCTCGGAGGCGTTGCGCCAGTGCGCGTCCTTCACGTCGCGGGTCTGCTCCGTGACCCAGGCCCAGTCCTTGTCGATGTTCCCCGCGTTGACCGTGAGCAGATAGCGCGCGTCGCCCATGCGGTAGACGGTGAGGTCGTCGACGATCGTCCCGCTCGGATAGCACAGGAGCGAGTAGTGGATCTGGCCCACCGGCAGGGCCGCGACGTCGTTGCTGGTCAGACGCTGGAGCGCGGCGAGGGCCCCGGGCCCCTCGATCTCGAACTCGCCCATGTGGCTCACGTCGAAGAGGCCGACGGCGCCGCGTACCGTCCGGTGCTCCTCGATGATGCCGGTGTACTGCACCGGCATCTCCCAGCCCCCGAACGGCACCATGCGCGCGCCGGCCTTGACGTGCGCCTCGTAGAGCGGCGTGCGCTTGAGCGGCGTCGCGCTCAAGCCTTGGGCAGCCAGTCGCGAAGCGGCTTCACCTGGCAACCCGCGCGATCGAGTGCCTCCCGGACGGCCCGGACGATGTTCTGCGCGCCGGGAGTGTCGCCGTGGCAGCAGATGGTCTGCACGGAGATGTCGAGCTCGACCCCGTCGATCGTGCGCACCTTGCTCTCCATGGCCATCTTCACGGCCTGGGCGGCGGCCTTCTGCGGGTCGGTGATCAAGGAGCCGGGGAGCTTGCGCGAGACGAGCGTGAGGTCGACGTTGTACGCGCGATCGGCGAACCCCTCGGACGCGACCCGGACGCCCATCTTGCGGGCGAGCCGGTCGTAAGTGCCGGAGCCGAGCGCCATGAGGATGAGGTCGCGGCCGGACTCCCGCGCCGACTCGGCGACTGCGATGGCGAGGGGCTCGTCCTTCTCGATCATCGAATAGAGGATGCCGTGCGGCTTCGTGTGCTGGAGCTCGACGCCGGCGGCGCGGCAGAACTCGCGGAGCGCGCCCGTCTGGTAGCAGAGGTAGTCCTTCAGCTCCTGGGGCGTGACGTCCATCACCCGCCGCCCGAAGCCCATCAGGTCCGGCAGCGAGGGGTGCGAGCCGATCGCGACGCCGTGCTTGATCGCCAGCTCGACCGACTTGCGCATGACGTGCGGGTCGCCCCCGTGGAACCCGCAGGCGACGTTGGCCGAGGAGAGGTACGGCATGATCTCCTCGTCCGCGCCGAGCTTCCAGCGACCGTAGCTCTCGCCCATGTCGGCGTTGAGGTCGATGAACTTGGCCATGGTGAGACTCCTTATCCTCGAGCGTTCACGCGCGCGAGTGCGTTGATGAAGCGGTCGACGTCCTCGTCCGTCATCGCGAGGGAGCAGGCGCCGAGACCGCGCTGGGTCATCAGGATGCCCTCGTTCAGCAGACCGAGGAACACGCGCATCGCCGCTCCCGAATCCTTGGCCTTCGCCGAGCGGTAGTCGCTCAGCGACTCCGTCGTCCAGTGCAGCCAGAACAGCGAGCCGACGCCGGTCACCTGGCCCCGCCGCCGCGTCGCCGCCAGGAGGCGCGTGACGCCGCCGCGCAGGCGCTCGCCCAGCGCGTCGAGCCGCGCGTACGCCTCCGGCGTGAGCGCGTTCAGGGTCGCGATCCCGGCCGCCATCGTCACCGGATTGGCGTTGAACGTGCCGCCGTGGCTGATCCGCGCACCGCTCTTGCGCGGGTCGTAGAAGTCCATGATGTCACGCCGCCCGCCGAAGGCCCCGACCGGCAGGCCGCCGCCGATGATCTTGCCGAAGGTCGTGAGGTCGGGCCGGACGCCGAATCGCTCCTGCGCGCCGCCCCACGCGGTGCGGAAGGAGATGACCTCGTCGAAGATCAGCACGATCCCGTGACGCTCGGTGATCTCGCGCAACCGGGCCAGGAATCCTTCCGCCGGCGGCAGCAGGCCCGCGTTGCACATCATCGGGTCCACGATGAGGCAGGCGAGCTGCGCGGCCTCCTCCTCGAGGATCTCCGCGCACGCGTCCGCGTCGTTCCAGGGCAGCACCACGACGTGCTTGAGGACGGCCGGGGGCAGGCCCGCCGACCACGCGACCGCCTTGGGCCGCCGCCGGCTGCCCGTCCCTTTGGCGTCGCCGGTGACGCTCACCATCACCCAGTCGTGCGTGCCGTGGTAGGCGCCCTCGAACTTCGCGATCTTCGCCCGACCCGTGAACGCGCGCGCCAGGCGCACGGCGTTCATCGTGGCCTCGGTGCCCGAGTTGGTGAAGCGGATCGCCTGCACCGACGGCACGCGGCGAGTCAGCATCTCGGCCAGGCGTACCTCGTGCTCGGTCGGTCCCGGGAAGGACAGGCCGTTCTCGGCCGCCGCCTGCACGGCCTTCACGACGTCCGGCGGAGCGTGACCGAGGATCAGGCTCGTGTAGTTGCCGTTGAAGTCCAGCCGATCGACCCCGTCGGCATCCCAGACGTGGGCGCCCTGGCCCCGCTGGATGGCGAACGGGTAGGGATCGAAGAACGTCGTCGTCCGGCTGTTGCCGCCCGGCATGACGGCCAGCGCCTCCTCGTGCAGGGTGCGCGAACGCGCGGTCTTCGCGGTGTACTCGCTCAGCTCCTTGTCGACGCTCATGCGATCTCCTCTCTCAGCGCCGCTCCCAGTACCACATCAGATTCGTGCAAAAGCCGGTGCGCCTCGGCCACGCCGACCGCCTGGAAGCGGAGCGACTGGCCCGGTCTCGCCTGACCGATGCGCCCGATGTCGCAGGAACAGACCGTCGCCACCTTCGTGTAGCCGCCGGTGGATTGCCGGTCGACGAGCAGGACGATGGGCTGTCCGTCGCCCGGAACCTGAACGGATCCGAGCGCGATGCCGTCGGAAATGATGTCGTGGCCCCGCGCGTGCTCGATCCGGGGCCCGGAGAGGCGCGCGCCCATCCGGTCCGACTGCGGCAGCACCTCGTAGGGGCCGTCGAGCAGCGCCCGGATTCCGGCGTCGGTGAAGCGATCGTCTTGCGGCCCGAGGACGACACGGATCGGCTGCGTGCTGCGGTAGTCCGGCACCGCGCGGGACTCCACGCGCCGCAGACGCGTCGGCCCGGACGGCAGCGTCCGCAGCGCGTCGCCCTTCCGAAGCGCGCGGCCCTCGAGCCCGCCCATGCGGCCGCGGACGTACGTGGACCGCGATCCGAGCACGAGCGGTACGTCGAGCCCGCCCGAGAGCGCGACGTAGGAGCGCACGCCGGCGCGCGCCGGTCCAAGCTTCACGACGTCTCCCGCGCTCAGCGCGATCGTGGCCCACCGGGGCGCTTCCGCGCCGTTCACCGTCACCGGCATGTCGGCGCCGGTCACCGCGATGGCGCCGGGGGCGTCGACCTCGAACCGGGGACCCATCAGCGTGCACTCGAGCGCGGCGGCGCCGTCGGGGTTGCCGACGAGCCGGTTGGCGAGCACGAACGCGAAGCGATCGACGGGGCCCGACGGCGGGATGCCGTATCGCATCTGGCCGGTGCGCCCGAGATCCTGGACCGTGGTCTGAGGGCCGGCGTCGAGGATCTTGATCACGAGATCACCGGCCGGTAGGTCCGCGCGGCGACCGCCCGGCTGATCGCGTCGAACTCGGTGCGGTCGATTGGCCGAAAGCGCACCCGGTCGCCCGCCCGCAGAAGCGTCGGCTCCGCCGCGTCGGGGGCGTAGAGCGCGAGCGGCGTGCGCCCGAGGATCCAGAATCCGCCCGGGCTCTCGACCGAGTAGATGCAGCACTGGATGCCGCCGATGCCGACGCTGCCAGGCGGCGTCTTGGTGCGCGGCGTGTCCAGGCGCGGGATGTTGATGCGCTCCGGCATGCCGGTCATGTACGGGAGCCCGGGGGTGAAGCCGATGAAGTAGACCAGATACTCGGCGCCGGCATGGAGCCGGACTAGATCGTCAGCGGAGAGGGCGAGTCGTTCGGCCGCGGCGGCGAGATCGAAGCCGAGCTCGGGATCGTCGTAGCAGCAGGGCAGCTCGACGGACCGGGCCGGCGGCAGCACCCCGGTGGTCGCCTGCGGCGCCAGCTCGGCGATCGACGCGCACAGCGCCTCGTAGCCGATCTCGCGCGGATCGTAGTAGACGAGGAGCGACGAGTACGTTGGCACCGTCTCGACGACGCCGGTCAGCGCCTTCTGCTGGATCAAGAACTCGAGCGCCCGGACACGGGTGTTGACCTCCACGCTGATCTCCTCGCCGAGCTCCACGCAAACGGCGAGATCGCCCGCCGGCCGAAACCGCAACGCGCTAGATCGCCGACAGCGCGGAGTTCGGAAGGTCCGTGATGAACATGTGCCCCGGGCTGTGCGTGATCATGAACGGCGGCTTCGACGCGAGCGCGACCGCCTGGGGCGTGACCCCGCACGCCCAGAAGACGGGCACGTCGCCCCGATCGAACTCCTGCGGGTCGCCCCAGTCGGGACGCGTGATGTCGGCGATGCCGATCGCCGCCGGATCGCCGACGTGCACGGGTGCCCCGTGGGCGCCCGGAAAGCGAGCGCTCGCGGTCACCGCCTTCGCGAGCTGGGCGGTGGCGATGGGTCGCATCGAGACGACCATGGGCCCGTGGAAGACGCCGGCCGGCCGGCACTGGGTCGACGTGCGCCACATCGCGACGTTCTTGCCGTGCTCCACGTGCCAGAGCCGGATGCCCGCGTCGAGCAGCGCCCACTCGAACGTGAACGAGCAGCCGAGCAGGAATGCGACCAGGTCGTCCCGCCAGTACGGCGTCGCGTCGGACACCTCGTCGGCGAGGACGCCGTCCTTGTAGATCCGGTAGCGGGGAATGTCGGTGCGGAGATCGGCGCCCGGCGCGACGCCCACCGGCTCGGGCGAGCCCACGTCCGTCACCTCGATGACCGGGCACGGTCGCGGGTTGCGCTGGCAGAACAGGAGGAAATCGTAGGCGTGGTCCCTCGGCAGGACGGCCAGGTTGGCCTGGACGTAGTTCTGGCCGAGACCCGCGGTGATCCCCCTGATCTTGCCGTTTCTGATGTCCTGCCGTATCTCCCGCGGATGGCGCGTGTCGATCGGCATACTCGAATTCTACCTCTGGCCGAGGCGGGGCCACACGTCCGGATTCACCAGCACGTCGGGCCGCTCGCCGCGCACGACCCGGAGCATCTCGCCCGAGACCTGCATGGCCGCCTGGCGGGTCGCCTCGCCGGTGACGCCCGCCATGTGCGCGGAGCACACGACGTTCTCGAGGTTGAGAATCGGGTTGTCGGCGGATGTGGGCTCGTCCTCCCAGACGTCGAGCCCGGCGGCGGCAAGGTTGCCCCGGGTCAAGGCCTCGAAAAGCGCCCGCTCGTCCTGCACCGGACCGCGCGACGTGTTGATGAAGATGGCGCCCGGCTTCATGAGCGCGAGCCTCTTCTCGTTGATCATGTGCCGCGTCTCGGGCGTGAGCGGCGTGTGGCAGGTGAGCACGTCCACCTGGGGAAGCAGCGCCTCGAGGCTCTTCACGGGCTCGGCGCCGCGCCGGCGTAGCTCGTCGTCGGGGACGTACTTGTCGTAGCCGAGGACGCGCATCCCGAGCGCGCCGGCGAACTTGGCGACGCGCCGGCCGACGTTGCCCACCCCGACGATACCGAGGGTCTTGCCGCCGAGCTCCGTGTTGCCGGCGCGGCTCGTGCTCCAGCCGTCCTTCCGCATCGCCTTGTCCATCGCGAGCGTGCGCTTCACGGAGACGAGCATCAGCATCAGCGCGTGCTCCGCGACGGCCTGGGAGTTGGAGCCGGGGGCGTGCACGACCGCGACACCGAGCCGGGTCGCGGCCGGTATATCGACGGTGTCGAGCCCGACGCCGTGGCGGCCGACCACCTTCAGGCGCTTGCACGCGGCCATCAGGCTCTCGGTGCAGCGGGGCCGGATGCGGAACAGGATCCCCTGCGCCTCGGCGGCCATCTTGACCAGGCCGACCTCGGTCTCGTCCTCGCAGACGACGACGCGCGCCTCCTTGTCGAGAAGCGCCTTGCCGTCGGGGTGGATCGGTCCGGCGAGCACGATCAGCGGCCGCGGATCAGTGGCCATCGATGCGGATCTCCTCAGTTCATCGCCGCGCCTCGGCCGGCGCGGCAGACCCCGGATTTTACTACTTCCACGCCACCAGGACGAGGCGCGGAGCGTCCAGCGAGAACGGCGTGCCGTCGAGCCCGCCGTAGAGCTCGACGCGGCTCCAGCGCTCGGGCCGCAGCATCGCCGACAGCTCGTGCGCCGAGTAGAGCCGGATCTCGCTCTCGCCGATCAGCTCCTGCGCGCTCTCCTTGGCCTTGGCCGTCGCCCGCCGCAGCCGGAACCAGCGGGCCCGCCAGCGGCTCGTCGCCGGATCGAACGAGTTCTCGATGCGTAGCGTCCAGCCGTTCACCCGCTTGCGCTCCTCCGGCGGCAGCGAGCGCACGAGCTGGTCGCGGTTGCGCGTGTCGAGGACGAACATGCCGCCGGGCTTGAGAGCGCGCCAGAAGCGGTCCACGACCAGGCGGTCCTCGTCGTCGGAGAAGTAGCCGATCGAGCTGAACAGGTTCACGGCCAGATCGAACTCGCTCGGGAACTCCATGTCGCGGATGTCCTGGCACACGAGCGTGAGGGTCACGCCCGCCTCGCGGGCGGCCTTGCCCGCGCGCTCGAGCTCGGTCTCGCTGAAGTCCACGCCGGTGACGCGGTAGCCCAGGCGTCCGAGCTCGATCGAGTGGCGCCCGAATCCGCAGGGCGCGTCGAGCACGCTGGCGCCGGAATCAAGTCCCGCGATGCCGGTGATCCACTGCACCTCGGTCGCCGCGTCGACCGCCGAGGCGAACGCATGCGAGATCTGCGGCCACGCTTCACGGAAGAACCGCTCGCTCTGAAACACCTCGGGCATTATAGTCCCCTTCGTGACAACACTGATCACCGGCGCGTTCGGCTGCATCGGCGTGTGGGTGATCCGCGGACTGCTGGCCGCCGGCGAGCGGCCCGTGGTGTTCGATCTGGGCGACGACCCGTGGCGCGTGCGCATGATCGCCGGTCCCGACGCGCCGGAGCGCCTCACCGTGGTGCGCGGCGACATCACCGACCGCGCGCAGCTCGAGCGCGTCGTGCGCGACCACGGGGTCCGGCGGGTCATCCACCTCGCCGCCTGGCAGGTCCCGCTCTGCCGCCAGGACCCGCCCCGCGGCGCCGCGATCAACGTCACCGGCACCGCCAACGTCTTCGAGGTGGCGCGCGCGGCGGCCGGCCAGGTGGAGCGCGTGGTCTACGCCTCCTCGGCGGCGGTGTTCGGCGCGCCGAGCCTCTATCCGCCGGGACCGATCAAGGACGACGCGCCTCCGCGGCCCGCCACGCACTACGGCGTCTACAAGGTGGCCAACGAGGAGACCGCGCGTATTTACTGGGAGGCGCACCGAATTGGCTCCGCGGGCTTCCGCCCGCTTGCGGTCTACGGACCCGGCCGCGATTTCGGGCTCACCGCCGATCCGACCCTGGCGATGAAAGCGGCCGTCCTCGGACGGCGCTTCCAGGCCCGCTGGGACGGCTCGACCGACCTCATCTACGCCGAGGACGTGGCGCGCGCATTCCTGGCCGCGGCCGCGGCGCGGCTCGACGGCGCCCGCGTCTACAACCTGCACGGCGCGTCGGCGTCGGTCGCCGACGTGGTGCGCGCGATCGAGGCGGCATGGCCGCCGGCCACGGCGCTGATCACGCATGCGGGGCCGCCGCTCCCCTTCCCGGCCGCGCTCGACGACGCGCGATATCAGAAGGAACTGGGTCCCGCGCCGCCCACCTCGCTCGCCGCCGGCGTCCAGAAGACGCTCGACGAGTTCAGGCACCTGCAGCAGAGCGGGCGGCTCGACGCCCGGGAGCTGACATGATCCCCTACCGCCTCCGCTCCGCGTCGCCTGCCGACGCCGAGCAGATCTGCCGCATCTACAACCAGGGCATCGAGGACCGCGTGGCGACCCTGGAGGTCGAGCTGCGCACGCCCGACGAGCGCCGCCAGTGGCTCGAGAACCGAAGCCCCCGCCATCCCGTGATCGTCGCCGAGCACGCCGGGGGCGAGCTCGCCGGCTGGGCGAGCCTCAACGTGTTCAACCCGCGCGAGGCGTACCGGTTCGTGGCCGACATCTCCGTGTACGTGGAGCGAAGCTGGCGCGGCAAGGGCGCCGGCCGCGTCCTGCTCGAGAAGCTGGTCGAGCTCGGGCGGCAGCACGGGTTCCACAAGCTCGTGCTGGCCGCGTTTCCGTTCAACGCGAGCGGGATGGCCCTCTACGAAAAGCTCGGCTTTCGCCCGGTCGGGATCTACCGCGAGCAGGGCCAGCTCGACGGCAAGTGGGTCGACACCATCGTCATGGAGCGGCTCTTGTCGGCCTGAGCCCGTCGAGGGCTCGTCCGTCACCGGACGCGGATCGTGACGACGACCGACATTCCCGCGCGGAGCGTGTGCGGGTTGCCGACTCCCTTTCCATCGAGGTGGATGCGCACGGGGACTCGCTGTACGACCTTCACCCAGTTGCCGGTGGCGTTCTCCGGAGGCAGGAGCGAGAAGCGGGCGCCGGTGCCCGCGCTCATCGAGTCGATCACGCCGGCGTATTCCTTGTCGGGATAGCCGTCGACCTCCACGACCGCCTTCATGCCCGGCCGGATGCGCTTCAGTTGCGTCTCCTTGAAGTTGGCGACCACCCACACGTCCTGCAGGGGCACGATCGCCAGGAGCGGCTGGCCCATCTGGACCACCTGCCCCAGCTCCACGCTCCGCTTGGACACGACGCCGTCGAGGGCGGACCGCACCTCGGTGTGCTCGATCTGCAGCTCGGCGTAGGCGAGATCGGCCTGCATCTCGCGCAGTCGCGCCTCGGCCCGGCTCGCCTCCGCGTCCTTGATGGCGACCTGGTGAGTCTGACTCTCGGCGAGCGCGAGCGCGGCCCGCAACTCGGCGACGCGCTGGCGCGCCTGGTCGACCGCGTGAATCCGGGCGCCCAGCTCCGCCTCCGCCTGCTGGATCTCACGCTCCGTCTGCGCCAGGCGCCGCTCCAGGGCCTGGACGGTCGAGCCGGCGGTCTCGTAGGCCGACTCGGCCACATCGAAGTCGCGCCGCGCGACCAGATCGCTCTGCAAAAGGCTGCGGCTTCGCTCGAGCTCGCGGGCCGCCTGCCGCTGCGTGCTCTTCGCTCCGGCCACGTCGGCGCGCATCGCGTCGGTCGCGGAGCGACGCGCCTCCAGCCGGGCGCGCGATTCCTCGACGGCCGACTCCGCGGATTTCACGCCGACCACCGCCGACTGCAGCGCGGCGCGGGCCTGGTCGATCTGCGCGCGGGTGCCCTCGCGCGTCAGCGGCACCTCGGATCGCGCGGCGCGAAGGTTCGCCTCGGCGGTGGCGACCGCGGCCCTCGCCTGCTCGCGCTTGGCCTGGAAGTCGCGCGGATCCACGCGCAGCAAGAGGTCGCCATGCTTGACCACCTGGTTGTCCTGGACGAGGAGCTCCACGATGTGCCCCGCGACCTTCGCGCTGACGGGCGAGATCGTGCCCTCCACGTACGCATCGTCGGTCGACACATAGGTGATCGCGTTGTACCAGACGTGCCCGCCGTAGGAGAGGGTCGCCAGGCCGATGACGCAGCCGAGCGCCAGGAGCAGCTTACGCTTCATGGGGCACCCCGCATTCTACTCCGGAAGCCGGGGCCGCGGGTAGCGAGAGGGCCCGCGCTTTCCTTACGGAGTGTGCTATATGTATGGGCCAGTTTTGATGGGATCCCCTGCCGCATTCGCACGTGTTCTCGTGACGGGCCTGCTGTTCGCGGCGGGCGGCTGCGCCTTCTGGAAGCCTGCGCCGACGCCGATCCTGCCGCCCGAGGAGCTCTACCAGATCGGCGAGACCGAGCTGGGCAATCGACGCTATGACGAGGCCCGACAGAATTTCCGGAAGATCGTCGAGCGGCACCCCAACTCGGCCTACGCGGCGCGGGCCCGCTTCCTCGTCGGCGAGGCGTTCTACCGCGAGGGGGAGTTCGACAAGGCGGTGCGCGAGTTCGAGGCGTTCCTGGCGTTCTTTCCCCAGCACCAGATCGCCGATCTCGTGCAGTTCCGGCTCGCCATGAGCTACTACGACCAGATGAAGCCGGTCGAGCAGGATCAGGGACTGACGGTGAAAGCGATCGAGCAGTTCCGCAAGCTCGTCAAGGAGTACCCGGCGAGCCGATACGCCACCGACGGCCTCGCGAAGATCGACGTCTGCCGCGGCCGGCTCGCGCAGAAGGAGCTGTGGGTCGCGACGTACTACTTCAATCAGGGCAATCCGAGCGCCGCCCGCCAGCGGCTCGAGCTGGTGCTGAAGGACTATCCGCGAACACTCGTCATCCCCGAAACCCTGTTCTTGCTGGCCGAGGTGAACTTCTACGAGGGCAAGGTGACGGAGGGCAACGAGCTGTTCCGCCGTCTGTCCGCGGAGTACGGGTACACCGAGTGGGGCCGGCGGGCCAACGCCCGCCTGCGCGCCCAGAGGTAATCGCCGTGCACGACATCGTCGACCTCCGCTCCGACACGCTGACGCTTCCCACCCCGGAGATGCGGGAGGCGATGGCGCGCGCCCAGGTCGGTGACGACGTCTGGGAGGAGGACCCGACCGTCAAGCACCTGGAGGCGCTGGCCGCCGAGCGCCTGGGGAAGGAAGCCGGGCTGTTCGTCGCCTCCGGCACAATGGGTAACCTCGTCTCGGTGCTGAGCCACACGCAGGCCGGCCAGGAAGTCGTGCTCGACCTGGACTCGCACATCTTCAACTACGAGGTCGCCGGCGCCGCGGTGATCGGCAGCGTGCAGATGCGGCCGGTGAAGACCGTGCGCGGATTCCTCGCGCCGGACCAGGTCCGCGAGGCGCTTCGGCCCTCGAACATCCACCTTCCGCCGACCGGGCTGGTGTGCGTCGAGAACACCCACAACCGCCACGGCGGCACCTGCTGTACGCCGGAGGAGATCAGCGCGATCGCCGCCGTCGCCCACGGCGCGTCGGTGCCGGTGCACCTCGACGGGGCCCGGCTCTTCAACGCGGCGGTCGCCCTCAAGCGGCCGGCGCGAGAGTTCGCCCGCGACGCCGACTCCGTCACGTTCTGCGTGTCCAAGGGCCTCGCCGCCCCCGTCGGCTCGGTCATCTGCGGCTCGGGGCCGTTCATCACGCGGGCCCGGCGGGTGCGCAAGATGCTCGGCGGCGGTATGCGTCAGGCCGGCGTCATCGCGGCCGCGGGCATCGTCGCGCTCGAGCGCATGGTCGATCGGCTCGCCGAGGATCACGCGAACGCCCGCGCGCTGGCCGAGCGGCTGGCCCGGATTACCGGCCTCGTCGTGGACCCGGCGAGCGTTCAGACGAACATCGTGATCTTTGCGGTCGAGCGGCCGGGCGGCCCGGCCGCCTCGGCGGCCGCCACGGCCGAGCTGGTGGCGGGATGCGCCGCGCGCAAGGTGAAGATCCACGCGATCGGCCCCGCCGCGATCCGGTGCGTGACCCACAAGGATATCGACGCGGAGGACATCACCCGCGCGGGCGATGCCTTCGTAGAAATCACCCGCACGTGGTAGCTCCAGGGGGCTCCATGGCCGAACGACTGCTCGAGGTCAAAGGGCTGAAGACGTACTTCTACACCGACGAGGGCGTTGTCCGCGCCGTCGATGGGATCGATTTTCACATCAACAAGGGCGAGACGCTCGGCATCGTGGGCGAGTCCGGCTCCGGGAAGAGCGTCACGGCCCTCTCGATCATGCGCCTGATCCCGCAGCCCCCCGGCCGCATCGTCGAGGGCACGATCAACTACGGCGGGCGAAGCCTCCTCGATCTGCCCCCGGCCCAGATGCGGAAGATCCGCGGCAAAGAGATCTCGATGATCTTCCAGGAGCCGATGACCTCGCTCAATCCGGTATTCACCTGCGGCGAGCAGATCGCCGAGGCCATTCGGCTCCACGAGGGCCTCGGCCGCCGCGACGCGATGGCCAAGACCGTGGACATGCTGAAGCTGGTGCACATCCCCAACGCGGAGCGCCGGGTGAAGGAGTATCCCCACCAGCTCTCGGGCGGCATGCGCCAGCGCGTGATGATCGCGATGGCGCTCTCGTGCAACCCCAAGCTGCTGATCGCCGACGAGCCGACCACCGCCCTCGACGTCACCATCCAGGCCCAGATTCTCGAGCTGCTGAACGAGCTGAAGGCCAAGCTGGGCATGGCGATCATGCTGATCACGCACGACATGGGCGTGATCGCGGAGACGGCGCAGCGGGTCATCGTGATGTACGGGGCCCAGGTGGTCGAGGAGGCGCCCGTCACCGAGCTGTTCAAGGAGCCGCTGCACCCCTACACCCAGGGGCTTCTCCGATCCATTCCGCGGATCGACCTGGCCGCCACCCAGAAGCAGAAGCTCGAGGCGATTCCCGGGACGGTGCCGACGCTGCGGGGCGACATCAAGCCCGGCTGCCGCTTCGCCCCGCGTTGCGCGCTGGCAAAGCCGATGCACTTTGAAAACACGCCCCCGCTCAAGGAAGTCCGGCCGGGCCACAAGGTGGCCTGCTTCCTGTACTGAGGCCCGCCATGCCTGAGGCGCTGCTCAAGGTCCAGAACCTCAAGAAGTACTTTCCGATTCGGGGCGGCCTCCTCTCGCGCGAGGTCGGCCGGGTTCACGCCGTCGACGACGTCTCGTTCGACATCATGGCCGGCGAGACGCTCGGGCTCGTCGGCGAGTCGGGCTGCGGGAAGTCGACGACCGGCCGGTCGATTCTCCGGCTGATCGAGCCCACGTCCGGCGAGGTCACGTTCCTGGGGCGGAACGTGACGACGCTCGACAAGCGGTCGCTGCGCGCGCTCCGCAAGGAAATGCAGATCATCTTCCAGGATCCGTACGCGTCGCTCAACCCGCGAATGACCGTCGGCTCGATCATCGGCGAGGCGCTGGTCATCCACAAGCTGGCGCCGACGCGAAAGCAGCGCGAGGAGCGGGTGGTGCAGCTGCTCGAGACGGTCGGCCTCCTTCCCGACCATCTCCGGCGCTATCCCCACGAGTTCTCCGGCGGCCAGCGCCAGCGCATCGGGATCGCGCGGGCGCTGGCGGTGAGCCCGAAGCTCATCGTCGCCGACGAGCCGGTCTCCGCGCTGGACGTCTCGATCCAGGCTCAGATCGTGAACCTGCTCGAAGATCTCCAGGCGAAGTTCGGGCTCACCTATCTGTTCATCGCGCACGATCTGTCGGTCGTCGAGCACATCTCGACGCGCGTCGCGGTGATGTACCTGGGCAAGATCGTCGAGATCGCGCCGGCGAAGGAGCTCTATACCAACCCGCGCCACCCGTACACCGAGGCGCTCCTGTCGGCCGTGCCGATTCCTGATCCGACGATGAAGCGCAAGCGGATCCTGCTCGAGGGCGACGTCCCGAGCCCGATCAACCCGCCGTCCGGATGTCGTTTCCACACGCGCTGCGCCCTCCGAGTCCCGTCGTGCTCGACGAACGAGCAGGTGCTCAAGGAGATCTCGCCGAGTCACTGGGTCGCCTGTCAGGTTCGTACCGGCGTCCACGTTCGATAGACGCCGGCACGGGGCGGGGCGGGTGGCGGGGGCTGGTGAGCCCCGCTTGCCGACAGGGCGTATCATCGAGATCTGTGCGCTTCGCTTCCAGTAACCGTACCTACACGAGGCTCACCAGCCCCCGCCACGCGCCTGACACTTCTGTCGGTTGCTGCGGGACGGCCTGAGGGGCGGCCGATGCCTACGGTCCGGGTCGGGGACATCGAGATGTATTACGTCGAGGCGGGGGCGGGCGAGCCGCTGCTTCTGATCATGGGCTTCGGCGGCGACCATACGGCCTGGGCGTTTCAGACAGGCGTCTTCGCCACGCGCTATCGCGTGATCGTGTTCGACAACCGCGGCGCAGGCCAGACCAGCTCGCCGGATCACCCCTACACGACCGCAATCATGGCCGCGGACGCGCACGGGCTCATGGACGCTCTCGGAATCGACCGCGCCCACGTGATCGGCGTGTCGATGGGCGGCATGATCGCCCAGGAGCTGGCGCTCGCGTACCCGGAGCGCGTGCGCTCCTTGCACCTGGGCTGCACGTTCGCGCGCCCGGACGCGTACATGCTGGCGCTGAACGCCGCGTGGCGCGACATGCGAATCGGGCTCGGCCGCGACGCGACGCTCCGAACCCTGGCGCTCTGGCTCTTCGCGCCGACGAGCTACGCCGATCGGCCCGACCTGGTGGAGATGCTCCTGCAGAACGCGCTCGCGAATCCCTATCCGCAGTCGATGGCCGGATTTCTCCGGCAGGGGGAGGCGATCGCCGCTCACGACACCCACGAGCGGCTCGAGGCGATTCGATGCCCGACCCTGGTCAGCGTCGCCGAGGACGACATCCTCGTGCCGGCCCGTTTTTCCCGGGAGATCGCAAAGCGGATTCCCGGCGCCGAGCTACGCCTGGTCCAGGGCGCCGGACATTGCTACTTCCTGGAGCGTCCCGACGTGTTCAACGAGCTCTCGCTCGACTTCATCGCACGATCCTCGCGCTGATCGGTCCTGAGCGAGACGGGACTTCGAGAGCGAGACGGGACTTCGAGGAGGGTTCGACTAGTCCCAGAGATAGGCGCGGGGATTGACCGCCTGTCCCTTGACCAGGATCTCGTAGTGCAGGTGCGCGCCGGTGGAGCGTCCCGTGTTTCCGGACCACCCGACGACCGTGCCGCGCTCGACCCGGTCGCCCGGCTTGATGTTTATTTTTGAGAGATGGCCGTAGAGGCTCTTGATGTCCTGTCCGTGGTCGAGGATGACGGTGATGCCGTACTCCTGATACGTGCCCGCCACCGTGACCGTCCCCGCGGCGGGCGCCCGCACGGCCGTGCCGTGCTGCGATCGGATGTCGATACCGCTGTGGAACTCGGTGCCCTGCGACCACGGCGACTGCCGCATGCCGTACTCGGAGTTGACGGCACCGCGTACCGGCCAGCGCGACGGCAGCGCGGCCAGCGCTTTGCCCGCCCGCGCCACGAGTCGGTCGAGGGCCTTCAGGCTTTCGCCCTGCTCGGCCACGCTCTCCGCGAGCTGCTCGAGCTCGTCCCGCGGTGAGAGCCGCCCGGTCTTGCTATCCGGCCGGAGGGCGCCACCACCGATCGCGCGGTCGCGCCCGCCCGGCTGGAGCTCCGGCCCGAACGGCTCCCAGATTCGCGCGTGGAGATCGCGCCAGCCCGCCATCTCCTGGCGTAGCTCGACCACGCGTCGATTGAAGGAGTCGATGGTCGCCTGCTGATCGGCGAGCTGCTGCTTGAAGGTCCGGGCCTCGACCGTCAGTTTCCGGAGCTGCACCCAATCCCCAACGAGCGTGAAGAACGTCGTGACCGCGACCGCCGCGGCGGCCAGCGCTGCCACGGCTGCGGGTCGGGGAAAGTTGAACCGGACGATGCGGGTTCCGTCGCCCCGGACGATGAGGAGGCTGAACTGCCGGCGACCGGTCGAGCGTCCGTTACCCCGGGGCCGGGCCGGTTGAGGCTGGACGGAATCGGCTCCCGGCCCGGCTACGGGCTCGGACAACGTGTCAACCGATGGTTCCTTGTGACCCACGAGAGGACATCTAGGGCAAAGCGCGTGCCGAGCCTCCCGCTCGAACAATCAAGGACTTCGGGGACACCCCCCTGCCATTACGGCAATCCAGCCGACAGTTCGCGTCAATTTGGGAACCGAAGGCTGACGCCTAACCTCGCATGAGATCGTCGTTTCTTGACACTCCACGTCGGCTGGCAGTATCATCGCAAGGCTAAACCGAAGAGGGAGTCCTCGATGGACGAGTTCTACCGAATCAAGCGCCTGCCGCCGTACGTGTTCGGAATTGTCAACGACCTGAAGAGCAAGGCGCGCGCGCGCGGCGAGGATGTCATCGACCTCGGCATGGGAAATCCTGATATGCCGACGCCGAAGCACATCGTCGACAAGCTCGTCGAGGCCGCCAAGAATCCGAAGAACCACCGGTACTCCGCCTCGCGCGGTATCACCCGGCTCCGCGTCGCGATGGCGAAGTGGTATCGCGACCGTTACGCGGTGGAGCTCAACCCGGATTCCGAGGTGATCGCGACCATCGGCGCGAAGGAAGGCATGGCGCACCTGGCGCTCGCGGTGCTCCAGCCGGGCGACGGCGCGCTGGTGCCGAACCCTACCTACCCGATCCACTCGTATTCGGTGGTCATCGCCGACGGCGACCTCCGCTCGGTGCCGCTCACGCCGGACGGGGACTTCTTCGGTCGCCTGCAGGAAACGGCGAAGCTCGCCTGGCCGAAGGCCAAGCTGCTCATCCTGTCGTTTCCGCACAATCCGACCACGATGTGCGTGGACCGCGAGTTCTTCGTGAAGGTCGTCGACTTCGCGCGCGAGCACCGGCTGATGGTCGTCCACGATTTCGCGTACGCCGACTTCACGTTCGACGGCTACCAGCCGCCGTCGTTTCTCGCGGTACCCGGCGCGCGTGACGTCGGCGTCGAGATCTTCTCGACCTCCAAGTCCTACAACATGGCCGGCTGGCGGCTCGGGTTCGTCTGCGGCAACGCGCGAATGATCAGCGCCCTCGCCCGCATCAAGTCGTATCTTGACTACGGCGCCTTCCAGCCGATCCAGATCGCCGGCATCGTGGCGCTCGAGGCCGACCAGAAGTGCGTCGAGGAGATCGTCGAGGTTCACCGCAAGCGCCGCGACGTGCTGGTGGACGGCCTCAACAAGCTCGGCTGGAGCGTGCCGAAGCCGAAGGGCACGATGTTCGTCTGGGCGCCGATCCCCGACGCCTTCCGCAGTCTCGGCTCGCTCGAGTTCTCCAAGCTCCTCATCCAGGAAGCGAAGGTCGCGGTGTCGCCGGGCATCGGCTTCGGCGAGTACGGCGAGGGCTACGTTCGTTTCGCGCTCGTGGAGAACGAGCAGCGCATTCGTCAGGCGCTGCGCGGGCTCAAGAACCTGAGTCGCTGACCGGGCCGCCGACAAGGAACCGCCTGTGAGCCGCGTCAGTGACGTGCGCATCGGTCTCCTGGGGCTCGGCACCGTCGGTGCCGGCGTCGTCAAGATTCTCCAGACCCGCCGCGCGATGCTCGAGGAGCGCGCCGGCGCCCGGCTGACGCTGGCCGCCATCGCCGACACCGATCTCACGCGGGCGCGCGAGGGGCTCGACCTCAAGAGCCTGCCGTTGACCGGCGACGCGGCCCAGGTCCTCACCGCTCCCGCGATCCACATCGTGATCGAGCTCGTCGGGGGCCTCGAGCCCGCGCGCACGTTCATCCTGCGCGCGCTGACGGCCGGCAAGCACGTCGTCACCGCCAACAAGGCCTTGCTCGCCCATCACGGCGCCGAGCTGTACGAGGAGGCGCGCCGGGCGGGCGTGAGCCTGGGCTTCGAGGCGGCGGTGGCGGGCGGCATCCCGCTGATCCGCGCCGTCAAGGAAGGGCTCGTCGCCAATCGGGTGCTGTCGCTGGCCGGCATCGTCAACGGGACCTGCAACTACATCCTGAGCAAGATGACCGACGAGGGCCTGGACTTCTCGCTGGTCCTCAAGGAGGCGCAGGCTCACGGCTACGCCGAGGCCGATCCCACGCTCGACATCGAGGGCATGGACTCGGCCCACAAGCTGCAGATCCTCGTGGCGCTGGCCTTCCGGACCTTCGTCGATCTCAAGCACATCCACACCGAGGGCATCACCCGCGTCACCGCGCAGGACATCGAGTACGCGCGGGAGCTTGGCTACCGGATCAAGCTCCTGGCGATCGCCAAGGCGACCGCCCCGGACGGGGCCGCCGGCAGCGGTGTGGAAGTCCGGGTGCATCCGACGATGATCCCGGCCGCGTCGCCGCTGGCGGCGGTGTCCGGCGTCTTCAACGGCATCTCCCTGACCGGCGATGCCGTGGGTGATCTCATGTTCTACGGGCGTGGGGCGGGCCAGATGCCGACCGCGTCCGCGGTTCTGTCGGACGTCGTCGAGATCGCCCGGCGCATCGCGCACGGCATCCCCTCGCTCCCCCTCGAGCTGCCGTCGGTCGGCCCGACCGCGATGCCGCTGACGCCGATCGAGGCGATCCGCTGCTGCTATTACTTGCGCGTCACCGCCCAGGACAAGCCCGGCGTGCTCTCGCGCGTGGCGGGCATCCTCGGCGAGCACGACATCTCGATCGCCAACGTGATCCAGAAGGGCCGCGGAGTCCGCGAGGCCATCCCCGTGGTCATGCTGACCCACGAGGCGCGCGAGCGAGACATGCGCGCCGCGCTGGCGAAGATCGACCGGCTCCGGGACGTCGCCGCCGCGACGATGATGATCCGCGTGGAGGGCGGCGCGGCGTGAAAGCCTGGCGTGGCGTGATCGAGGAGTACCGGGACTTCTTGCCGGTGACCGACAAGACCCCGATCGTCACGCTGTTCGAGGGCAACACGCCGCTGGTCCCCGCGCCGCGTCTGGCCGAGGCGACGGACGCGCGCATGGAGATCTATCTCAAGTGCGAGGGATTCAATCCGACCGGCTCGTTCAAGGACCGCGGCATGACGGTCGCCATCTCGAAAGCGCTCGAGATGGGCTCGCGCGCCGTCATCTGCGCCTCGACCGGTAACACCTCGGCCTCGGCGGCCGCCTTCGCGTCGCGGGCGGGCATCCGCGCGTTCGTCATGGTGCCGAAGGGCGCGGTGGCGCTGGGCAAGCTTTCGCAGGCGGCGATCCACGGCGCCCGGGTCCTCACCGTCGAAGGCAACTTCGACCAGGCGCTGACGATCGTGCGCCAGATCGCCGAGCGTCACCCCGTCACGCTCGTGAACTCGGTCAACCCGTTCCGCCTCGAGGGGCAGAAGACCGGCGCCTTCGAGGTCTGCGACCAGCTCGGCCGCGCGCCGGACTATCACCTGATTCCCGTCGGCAATGCCGGGAACATCACCGCGTACTGGCGCGGCTACCGCGAGTACCACCGCGCGGGCCGCGTGACGGAGCTGCCGCGGATGGTCGGCTTCCAGGCGGCGGGCGCCGCGCCGATCTACGAGAACCGGGTCATCGAGGAGCCGCGCACGGTCGCCACCGCGATCAAGATCGGCAATCCCGCATCCTGGGGCCCGGCGCTCGAGGCGATGAAGGACTCCCGCGGCTGGATCGACATCGTGACCGACGAGGAGATTCTCCGCGCCTATCGCCTGCTGGCTCGCGAGGAAGGCATCTTCATGGAGCCGGCGTCGGCGGCGACAGTGGCCGGATTGTTCAAGTCGGTCAAGGCAGGACGCTTCGAGCCCGGGTCGACCCTCGTCCTCACCCTGACAGGCCACGGGCTGAAGGACCCGGACACCGCGCTCGAGTCGGCATCGCGCCCCACGGCGGTGCCGCCGCAAATCGACGCCGTCCTGGCCCAGCTCGGACTCTGAGCCGGCTCAAGGTCGCCCTCGGCGTCGCGATCAGCGTCGCTCTGCTCGTCTATCTCTTCCGCGGCGTCGATCTGGCCGAGCTCGGCCGTCAGCTTCGGAGCGCGCACTGGGGCTGGGTGTTGCTGGCCACCGCGATGGCGCCGCTCCAGATCTGGGTGCGCGGGCGGCGGTGGTGGTACCTCTTTCCCCCGAGCTCGAACCCGCCGCCGCTCACCCCCGCGATGATGATCGGCTACATGGCGAACAACGTGCTCCCGCTCCGCGCCGGCGAGGTCGTGCGGATCTACGTGGTCGCCCGGCGGTGGAGCGCGGCCGGCGCGCCGGAGCGCATCCATACCTTCTGGACGACGCTGGCGACGCTCGTGGTCGAGCGCGTGCTGGACAGCCTCGCTGTCGTGCTGATCCTCGCGATCCTGGTCCTGATCGTTCCGGTGCCGCGGTTCCTCGAGATGGCGGCGCTGGTCGTGCTGGCGATCGACCTCGTGGGCATCGCGGTCCTCATCGCGCTGGCCGCGGCGCCGGACGCCTGCGTCCGCCTCGTGGCGCGGCTCGTGGGGCGCTGGCCGGCCCTCCATCGGCGCCTGCTGAGCATCTTCCAGACGTTCGTCCACGGTCTGGACGGTATCCGGGCGCCGTCGCACGCGGCACCGCTGGTCGCCTGGACCGCGGCCGTCTGGCTCCTGCCGGCGCTGACCGCGTGGACGATGCTTCTGGCGCTGGACCTCCACCTGCCCTTCATCGCGGGCTGGGCGGTGCTCGCGTTCGTCGGACTCGGCATCTCGATCCCGTCCGCTCCGGGCTACGTCGGCGTCTTCCACGCGGCGGTGGTGCTCGCGGTCGGGCTCTTCGGCGTCTCGCATTCGGCGGCGGTCGGCTACGCCCTGCTTTTCCACGCGAGCCAGATCCTGCCGGTCACGCTCCTCGGCTGGCTCTACCTCCTCCGCGAGCACGTGAGCCTCACCGAGGCCACCCACGCGCCTGCGCAGCGTCCGTCGTGAGCCGGCGGCGCCCGCCTCCGGCGCTCCCGAGCTTTGCGATGCGCCGACGCGTCGTGTAGGCTTCGGCAAGCATGGGGCTGCTCGTCCAGAAGTTCGGAGGATCGTCCGTCGCCGACGCGGAGAAGATCGCGAACGTCGCGCGCCGGGTCGCCGAGAGCGCGCCTGGCAACCAGATGGTCGTGGTCGTCTCCGCGATGGGCAGGACGACCGACGGGCTTCTGGCGCTCGCGCGCCAGATTTCCTCGGCGCCCGATCTGCGCGAGATGGACATGCTGCTCTCCACCGGCGAGCAGGTGACGATCGCGCTGCTGGCCATCGCCCTCCAGGCCCGCGGGCTCAAGGCGCGCTCCTTCACCGGCCCCCAGGTCGGCCTGCGAACGGATCACGCGCACACCCAGGCCCGCATCACCCAGATCGACGCCGATCGGGTGCGCCGGTCGCTCGACGCGGGCGAGATCGCGGTCGTGGCCGGATTCCAGGGGCTCTCGGATCAGGACGAGATCACGACCCTGGGACGCGGCGGCTCCGACCTCACCGCCGTGGCGCTGGCGGCCGCGCTGAAGGCGGACGTGTGCGAGATCTACACCGACGTCGACGGTGTCTACACCGCCGACCCGAACATCGTCCCCGACGCCCGCAAGCTGGCGCGCGTCGCCTACGACGAGATGCTCGAGCTGGCGAGCCTCGGCGCGAAAGTCTTACAAACCCGCTCCGTCGAGTTCGCGAAGAAATACGGCGTCACCGTCCACGTGCGCTCCACGTTCCGACCCGACCCGGGTACGCTCGTGACGAAGGAGGAGCAGGGCATGGAACAGGCAGTCGTCACCGGCGTGACGCACGACCGGAGCCAGGCGAAGATCTCGATCCTGCGCGTGCCCGATCGACCGGGAATCGCCGCGCGGGTCTTCGGGGCGATCGCCGTCAAGAACATCGTCGTCGACATGATCGTCCAGAACATCAGCCAGGACGGCCACACCGACATGTCCTTCACCCTGCCGCGCGGCGATTACGCGCGGGCGGTCGCCGAGCTGTCGGACGTGGCTCGCGAGATCGGCGCCCGCGGGATCGTCCACGACGAGCGGGTCGCCAAGGTCTCCATCGTCGGCGTCGGCATGCGCAGCCACTCCGGCGTCGCCTCGACGATGTTCGCCGCGCTCGCCCGCGAGGGCATCAACATCCAGATGATCTCGACGTCCGAGATCGCCGTCTCGTGTGTCATCGAGGACAAGTACGCCGAGCTCGCCGTCCGCACCCTGCACGACGCCTTCGACGTCGGTCGCGGCATCGCGCGATGACCACCGGCAAGGCCGCGGTCTTCTTCGGTCCCGGCCGGCCTTTCGAGATCCGCGAGTTCGCGCTGCCGGACGTCGAGCCCGACGCCGTCCTCATCCGCGTCTCGCTCGCCAGCGTCTGCGGCTCCGATCTCCACTTCTGGCGCGGCGACGCGCCCCTGCGCCTGCCGTCGGACGGCTGGATCTACGGCCACGAGATGACGGGCCGCGTGGCAAAGCTGGGCGCCCGCGTGAAGACCGACTCGCTGGGCCGCCCGCTCAAGGAGGGCGACCGGGTCGCCTATACTTACTTCTATCCGTGCGGGCGCTGCCACGCGTGCCTCGCCAACGAGCCGGCGGCGTGTCCGTCCAAGATCGAGCGCCCGCTCGGGCCCTCGCAGTTCCCGCACTTCCACGGCGCCTTCGCCGAGTACTACTACCTGCGGCCGCGCGGGGCGATCTTCCTCGTACCGGACTCGCTGCCCGACGAGCTGGTCGCGCCCGTGAACTGCGCTCTGTCGCAGGTCATCTTCGGCCTCGGCCGGGCGGGCCTCGGCTTCGGCGACAGCGTGGTCATCCAGGGCGCGGGCGGGCTCGGCATTCAGGCGGCCGCCGTCGCCAAGGACATGGGGGCCGCCACCGTCATCGTCATCGACCAGCTCGCGGGTCGCCTCGAGCTGGCGCGCGCCTTCGGCGCCGACCACACGATCAACATCAAGGAGGTCGCCGACCGGAGGGAGCGCCTCAACCTCGTGCGCAAGTGGACGGGCGGCGTCGGCGCCGACGTCGCGTGCGATTTCGTCGGGTTTCCACAGGTGATCGCCGAGGGGATCGAGATGCTCCGCTCGGGCGGAACGTATCTGGAGATCGGCACGATCAGCCGCGGTGCGAAAGTAGAGCTCGAGCCGTCGCTCCTCGTCTGGGGCTCGAAGACGATCGTGGGCGTCATCCAGTACGACCCGGGCACCATTCCGCGCGCCCTGGATTTCCTCGTGCGAAACCGCGCGCGCTGGCCCTTCGACCGGCTCATCTCGCACACGTATCCGCTCGAGAACATCAATCAGGCCTTCGCCGACTCCGAGTGGCACGCGAAGGAGACCACGAGCATCACCCGCGCCGCGCTCGCGCCCTGACCTGTCGCGCCCCGTCAGATTTTTTCCACTCTAGTCGCGCCGGCGGTCCGGTGGGATCGTCGGTTCATGGCCCCGTACACGCGCCGCCAGCTCCTCGTGCTCCTTCTGCTGGTCGCCGCCGGCGGGGGCGGGCTCGCCGTCGGCTACTGGCGTCGCGCGAACCCGGACACCGTCGAGTACCTCGAGCAGCTCGACCGGGCGCCGGCGCCGCCCGCGAGCGTCTCGCCGCCTGAGCCTCCGCCTCGCGCTCGAGCCGCGAGGTCCAGCGTGGAAGGCGAGCCGCGACGAGTCCGTCGCGGCCGTTCGCCGCGCGGGGCCCAGACCCCTCCTGCCGCCGGCATGCCGGCAGCGCCTGCCACCGACGACCTCGACGCCGACCAGGCGACCGACGCCGAGTCGACGTCCGGTAGTGCCCCGTGACTCTCGAACGAACGCCGCTGGCCCCGCTGGCCGTCGCCTTTGGCATCGGCATCGTCCTGGCGCCCCTGATCGAGCCCGGCGTTCTGTGGACGGTGTGGCTCGCCGCCCTCGCGATCGGCGCCGCGCTTCTGACGCTTGGAGAAGCTCGAGGCGCGGCGGTCACGTTGCTCGTCGCGGTGGCCGCCCTGGGCGCGTTACGGGGCACCGAGGAACCCCTGCCAGCTGACCATCTCGCGCGGCTCGGGCTACCCAGAGTCGCGAGCGTCGAAGGACGGCTCGCCGTCGAGCCGACGCGCTGGGCGCCGGATCGCACACGCCTGCTGATCGACGCCGAGCGGGCAGACGGCGCACCGGTCTCCGGGCGCATCCAGGCAACCGTCTACGGCGTGCCGCCGTCACTCACCGAGGGTCAGCGCATCGCGGCCCGGCTGAAGCTCCATCCGGCGACCGGCTTCCACAACCCCGGGACCTTCGACTACGGCGCGCACCTCGCGCGCTTGGGCATCCGGGTCGTGGCCACAGGTCGAGCCGAGAGCATCGCGACGCTGGACGATCGCGCGCCGCCGTGGTCGGTGCGCGTGAGGCGCGCCGCGATCGCGGCGATCGAAGAGGCGCTACCGCCCAGCTCGGCGGCCCTGCTGGCGGGTCTCCTGCTCGGCGATCGCACCGATCTGCCGCGTGACGTCGACGAAGCCTTCCGGCTCGCCGGCGTCTACCACGTCCTCGCGGTCTCCGGCTTCAATGTCGCGATCCTGGCGGCGGCCGCGTGGGCGGTCTGTCGTTTTCTTCGCCTTCCCAGGCGCGCGGGCGCCGCCACCGCGATCGTCATCGTGATCGGGTTCGCGCTCGTGGTGGGCCCGTCGCCGTCGGTGCTGCGCGCCGTCGTCATGGCGGTGCTCGTCCTGGCCGCGCTTCTCCTGGAGCGGGACGCCTCGGTGACGAACAGCCTGGCGCTGGCGGCCCTGGCGATCCTCGCGCTACGGCCCGGCGACCTCTTCGATCCCGGCTTCCAGCTCTCCTTCGCGGCCACTCTCGGCATCGTCGTCGCCCCCCTGCCGCGCGGGGCGATCGTCGGCGCCCTCGCGGTGAGCGCGGCCGCCCAGCTGGCCGTATTGCCGGTGACACTCGCGCACTTCAATCAGCTCTCGACGATCGGCGTCATCGCGAACCTCGCCGTCGTCCCTCTCGCGGGCGCGGCGACGGTCATGGGCCTCGTCGCGGTCGGCCTGTCCCTTCTCAGCGAGACGATCGGGGCCGTCGCGTTCGATGCGGTGTGGCCGGTGCTGCTGGCGTTGCGGGGCGTGGTCGCGCTCGCCGCGAGGGTGCCCGGGGCCGTCGTCCACTTGCCCGCTCCCGGGCCCACCGCCGTCACCTGCTACGTCGGCGGGCTCGCGCTTCTTCTCGTGCAAGGCCGCGCCGCGTCGACGCGAAGCCGCCGCGTCCACCAGGGGGTGGCCGTCGCGCTTCTCGCCCTCGCGGTGGGCATCGCGGCGTGGCCGCTCGTGCAGCCGCCCGACGGGCGGCTTCGGATCACCGTGCTCGACGTCGGTCAGGGCGACGCGGTGGTCGTCGAGATGCCCGACGGCCGCACGATCCTGGTCGATGCCGGATCGGGTGGACCGATGCGCCTGGACGCCGGCGAGCGCGTCGTCGCGCCGTTTCTCTGGAACCGCGGCGTCCTCCGTCTCGCCGGTGTCGCGGTCACGCACGACGACGCCGATCACGCGGGCGGCGCGGCGGCGGTGCAACGCCTCTTTTGGATCGACGAGCGGTGGACCGCCCTGAGCGCCCCATCGGAGCCGCGTCGGTTCGGCCGCGCGCTCGTGACGCCGCTGCCGCCGCCGGCGGCGCCCGGGGGGCGACGGAACGACGCGGGTCTGGTCCTGCGAGTCGAGCTCGGGCTGGCCTCCATCCTGCTCGCCGCCGACATCGGAGCCGCCCGCGAGCACGAGCTGGTGGTGTCCGGGGCGCGCTTGGCGTCGACGGTGCTCAAGGTCGCCCACCACGGCTCCCGCTTCTCGACCACCGCCGAGTTCCTGCGCGCGGTCCGCCCGATCGCGGCGGCGATTTCGGTGGGAGCGCGCAACGCCTACGGCCATCCCGACTCCGGTGTGCTCGCCCGGCTCGCCGAGGAAGGCGTGGGGGTCTACCGCACGGACCGCGACGGCGCGGTGATCTTCGAGACCGATGGCGGAACGCTCACGGTGACCCGATGGGCGCAGCGCACCGTCGACCGCTTCTGTCTCGAGCCCGAAGGGATCTGCTAGAATCGGGCGCCATGGCTCGAGTCAACGACCACTATCTGAAGCTTCGTGCCAGCTACCTCTTCAGCGAGACCGGCCGGCGTGTACGCGAGTTCCAGGCGGCGCACCCCGACGCGAAGCTCATCCGCCTCGGGATCGGCGACGTGACGCAGCCGCTGCCGCCCGCCGTGATCCACGCGATGCACGAGGCAGTGGACGAGATGAGTCGCGCCGAGACATTTCGCGGCTATCCGCCGGAGACGGGGTGGGACTTCCTCCTCGACGCGATCGTCCGTCACGACTACGGTGAGCGCGGGATAAAGCTCGCCCCGGACGAGATCGTCGTGAGCGACGGCGCCAAGAGCGACACCGGCAACATCCAGGAGATCTTCGGGCCGGACTGCGTCGTCGCGCTCAGCGACCCGGTCTATCCCGCCTACCTCGACGTCACCGTCATGGGCGGGCGCGCGGGCAGCGCCGATCAGAGCGGACGCTACGACCGGCTGGTCTATCTGCCGTGCACGGCCGAGAACAACTTCCAGCCGCGCATCCCCGACCGCCCGGTGGACCTGATCTATCTCTGCTATCCCAACAACCCGACGGGGGCCGTGCTGACGCGCGCGGCGCTCAAGACGTGGGTCGACTACGCCCGCGAGCGGAACGCCGTCATCCTGTACGACGCGGCGTACGAAGCATACATCCGCGACCCAGAGGTTCCGCACTCGATCTACGAGATCGAGGGCGCGCGGGAGACCGCGATCGAATTCCGCTCCTTCTCCAAGACCGCCGGGTTCACGGGCACGCGCTGCGCCTACACCGTCGTGCCGAAGGAGCTGCAGGGACGCTCGGCGTCGGGCGAAGCGGTGAGCCTCAATGCCCTGTGGATCAGGCGGCAATCCACCAAGTTCAACGGCGTGGCGTACGTGATCCAGCGCGCGGCGGCCTCGACCTATACGCTCGAGGGACGGCAGCAGGTGAAGGGGCTCGTGGACCACTACATGAACAACGCCCGGATCATCCGCGAGGGCCTCGAGGCGGCGGGCCTCACCGTGTACGGGGGCCGGAACGCGCCCTACATCTGGGTGAAGACGCCGGGGAAGCTCTCGTCGTGGGACTTCTTCGACAAGCTGCTGCGGGAGGCCCACGTCGTCGGAACGCCCGGCGCGGGCTTCGGGCCGAGCGGCGAGGGCTACTTCCGCCTGACCGCCTTCGGCGCGCGCCCCGCCGCCGAGGAAGCAGTCGACCGAATCAAGACCCGCCTCAAGCTCTAGCGGTGTCCACAGCCGACCCGCCACAATCGCGCCGGCCGCTCAAAAGGGTCCAGATGCGAGGCGGCGGCTGAGGGCCGACCGAGGCGTATGTCGCATACGCCGCAGGGAGGGCCGAAGGCGCCAACGAAGCAGATGGGCCCTTTTCAGCGGCCGGCCTAGGCCTCGTAGGCGCGCTCGTACTGCGAGCGCAAGCGCTCCAGCTCCTCCGGATCCAGACGCATGCCGAGCGACAGGCTCATCTCGCCCAGGATCGTCTTGATCTCGTTCAGGGACTTCTTACCGAAATTCTTGGTCTTGAGCAGCTCGGCCTCGCTCTTCTGCACGAGGTCGGCGATCGTCCGGATGTTCGCGGTCTTGAGGCAGTTGGACGCGCGGACCGACAGCTCCAGCTCGTCGACGTTGCGGAACAGGTTCTCGTTCAGCTCGGTGCGCGGGTGTGTCTCGTCGCGCTCGGCCGCTTCCTCCTGCGGCGTGGCCTCGGGGAAGTTCGTGAGCAGGTCGAAGTGGTCCTCGAGGATGCGCGAGGCTTCGCCGACCGCGGTGCCCGGGCTGACGCTGCCGTCGGTCCACACCTCGAGCACGAGCCGCTCCCGGCCTTCGGTGCCGACGGGCTCGACGTGGAAGTTCACGCGCTTGACCGGCGAGAAGTCGGCGTCGAGGAGAATCGCGTTGATCGGCAGCGCCTCGGGCTCCCGCTTCTCGGCCGACACGTAGCCGCGGCCGCGCTCGACACAGACCTCCATCTCGAGGACGCCGTCCTTGTCGAGGGTCGCCAGCACCACGTCGGGCGTGAGAATCTCGACGTCGGCGTCCGCCTCGAAGTCGCCCGCCTTGGCGATCGTCGAGCCCTGCGCCTTCAACCGGAGGATCTTGGGCCGGTTCAGGTGAAGCGCGAACACCACCTTGCGGAGGTTCATCATGATGTCGAGCGTGTCGTCCATGACGCCCGGCAGGTGCGAGAACTCGTGGAGAACGTTCTCGATCTTTACCCAGGTCGGCGCGGCGCCGTGGATCGCCGACAGGAGGGCTCGCCGGTAGGCGATCCCGACGGTCAAGCCGAACCCCGACTCGAAGGGCTCGATGGTCAGCTTGCCGTACGTCTTGTCCTGGACGGTCCAGTCGTGGCGCGCAGGTAGTTGAAGCTCCAGCATTAGGACCCCCTAAAGATCGGCCGGTATGAAGGGAAGGTTCTGCTCCAAGGCAAATCAGTATACCAGAGCGTCAATGTTACACTGGGAAATCATGCAGTTGCGTCTCGTCATCGGCCTTGTCGTGCTGCTGAGCATGGGCGCCGTCGTCGGCGTGGCGCACGAGGTCCTCACCCCGGCGGCCAAGCTCGACTCCGGGTCGTTCCTCGTCGAGATTCCGGCCCACGACGGGGTCCTGGATATCGCCGGCCGCCTGTACGCGGCGGGAGTGATCAGGAGTCGCGTGGGCTTCGTGCTCCTGGCCGTCGTGCGCGGCACCTCGCGCCAGCTCAAGGCCGGCGAGTACGAGCTGGCTCGCGGGGCCTCGACGCTCGACGTGCTGAGCCAGATCGAGGCCGGGCGGGTCAAGCAGCACCTCGTCCTGCACCCGGAGGGGGCGACGCTGACCGAGCTCGCCCGCGTGCTCGAGACCGAGCGTCTCGCAGCCAGCGGCGCCGTCACCAGGCTCGCGACGGACCGCGCCTTCCTGGCGACGCTGGGGATCGACGGACCGAGCCTCGAGGGCTATCTGTTCCCGGACACCTATCAGCTCGTGCGCGGTATGACGACCGAGGAGATCCTGACACGCATGGTGCAGCGTCTCCGGGCCAAGGTCGGACCCGATCTGGCCGCTCGCGCCCAGGCCCGCGGCCTCACCGTGCATCAGCTCCTGACGCTGGCCTCGATCATCGAGCGCGAGGCGGTCGAGCGGGACGAGATGCGGACGATCTCCGCGGTGTTCTGGAATCGGCTGAAGATCAACATGCCGCTGCAGGCCGACCCCACGGTTCAGTACGCGACCGGCAAGGAGCGGCGAGCGCTTACGCGCGCCGATCTGGCGATGGACCACCCCTTCAACACGTACCGCCGGCCCGGCCTGCCGCCGGGGCCGATCGCCAGCCCGGGCCTCGCCGCAATCGAAGCGGCCCTCGACCCGGCGCCCGTGAAGTACCTGTACTTCGTCGCGATGGACGATCACCGCCACTACTTCTCGGCTTCGCTCGGCGAGCACAACGCGGCCGTCGCCCGGTACCGGCTCGCCCGCGCTCGGTGAACCGTGCTATAAAACGCGCGACATGGCCGGTCCGACCGCGCTTGCCGCGAACCGGCGGGTCGCCAACGAGGCGGCGCCGGCGCCCTTTCTGTATCGCGCGCTCCGTGGCCCGGTTCGCCGGGCGCTCGCGCGCTGGTTCGACCTCAGTATCGAAGGACTCGAGCATCTTCCGGCCGGTGGCCCCTATCTTATCGCCGCGAATCACCACAACTATCTGGACGGGGTCGTCCTCGGCGTCGCCGCGCCCGAGCCGATCTCGTTTCTGGTGATGCCCCGCGTCTGGCGCGCGACGCCGCTGCATCCGATCCTGCATCGCAACCTCGGCTCGATCCCGATCGACCTGGGGCGGGCGGACGTCAGCGCGCTTCGCCGCGCGCTGCGGACCCTCGAGGCGGGCAAGGTGATCGGCATATTCCCGGAGGGGCCGTTCAGCGTGCGCGGCCGGCTCGAGCCCGGGCTTCCGGGTGTCGCGCTGCTGGCGCTGCGCTCGGGCGTGCCCGTCATCCCCGCCGGCATCCGTGGCACCTACGAGGCGCTGGCCGGACGCCGCGGCTACATCCCGCGACGGGTTCCGCTCGGCGTCAGGTTCGGACCGGCGCGCTGCTTTTCCAAAGACGGCGCCCACGGTCGGCGCAGCGCCAGGCTCAACGTGACCCGTCGGATCATGGACGACATCGCGGCGCTCCTGTCGTGAAATCGCGTCCACGCAAGCGGCAGCCGCCGCGCGAGGCGGCGCGGTCCGAGAAGCTCTGGGGAGGGCGCTTCACCCGGGGTGCCGACCCACTCGCCGAGCGCTTCACCGGATCGCTCGCCTTCGACCGCCGCCTGTGGCCGCACGACGTCAGGGGCAGCGTCGCGTGGGCGAAGGCGCTCGCGAAGGCGGGTCTCCTGTCCGCGGCGGAGCGCGACGCGATCGTGAAGGGGCTCGACGTCGTCCGCGCCGAGCTCGCGGCGGGCACCTTCCCGTTCCGCACCGAGCTCGAGGACATCCACACGAACGTCGAGCGGCGACTTCAAGAGCTGATCGGTGAAGTCGGGGGTAAGCTCCACACCGGCCGCTCGCGGAACGACCAGATTGCCGTCGACGAGCGGCTCTATTTGCGCGAGATGGTCGCCGAAGTCCGGGCCGGCCTCCGCCGCACGCAGGAGGCGCTCGTGACGCGCGCCGCGGAGGCGGTGGACACGCCCCTGCCCGGCTACACGCACCTGCAGCGCGCTCAACCCGTCGTGCTGGGCCACCACCTGCTCGCGTACGTGTTCATGCTGCAGCGCGACTGCGACCGCTTCGGCGACTGCGGCGCGCGCGCCGACACGCTGCCGCTGGGCGCCGCGGCGCTGGCCGGCACCGCCTTTCCGATCGATCTCGAGGCGCTCGCGAAGGACCTCGGCTTCGCCGAGGTGTCACCGAACAGCCTCGACGCGGTGAGCGACCGCGACACGCTCCTCGAGTTCCTGGCCGCGGCCGCGATCACCGGCATGCATCTCTCGCGGCTCGCCGCCGACCTGACCCTCTGGGCGACCGCCGAGTTCGGGTTCGTGGAGTTTTCCGACGCCTTCGCGACCGGCTCGTCGATCATGCCCCAGAAGAAGAATCCGGACGTGGCCGAGCTGATCCGCGGCAAGAGCGGACGCCTCTACGGCAATCTGGTGGCGGTGCTCGCGATGATGAAGGGGCTCCCGCTCGCCTACAACTCCGACATGCAGGAGGACAAGGAGCCGTTCTTCGACTCGGTCGACACGCTCGAGGCGATCCTGGCGGTCGTGCCGCCGATGATCGAGTCGCTCACCTTCCGGACCGATCGGATGCGGCGGGCGGCCGGCGAGAACTTCGCGACGGCGACGGACCTGGCCGACTATCTCGTGAAGAAGGGTGTGGCCTTCCGCCAGGCGCACGGGCTCGTCGGGAAGATCGTGCGGTTCTGCGAGACCGAGGGCAAGGCGCTCGACGGCCTTTCGCTCGTCGAGCTCCGACGCTTCTCGCCGCTTTTCCAGGACGACGCCAAGGACGCGCTCACGGTCGAGGCGTCCCTGCGCGCCCGCGCCGCGACCGGCGGGACGGCGCCGGAGGCGGTGCGGCGCTCACTCGCTCTCGCCCGCACGCTCATCGCGCGCGCATGAGCCGACGCGGGCGCGGGGTCGCCCCGTGCCTCGGGCTCGCCCTCCTGGCGCTGGCCGCCTGCGGCCGGAAGGGGCCGCCGGTCGCGCCGGAGATGCGGGCGCCGCAGCGGGTCGTCGATCTCAAGGCCGCCGTGCACGCCGCCGCGATCGAGCTGTCGTGGACGCCGCCGAACCGCCGCGTGGACCGGACGCCCATCCGCGACCTCTCGCTGACGACGCGCATCTTCCGGCTCGAGGACCGCGGCGGCGGCGAGCCGAAGACCGCGATCCTGGCGAAGGGCGTGATCGCCGGCTACACGGAGATCGCGTCGCTTCGCGGGGACGATCCGACTCCCGCCGTCGCCCGCGGCAGCCATCTCGTGTTCACCGACCGGCAGCCGCTCGAGCTCCGCCGCCGGTACACCTACGTGGTCGTCGTGGGCGATTCCGAGGGGCGCATCGGCCCGCCTTCACCCCGCGTCTCGGTGATCTACGTCCCGGCCGGCGAGCCGCCTGCCGACCTCGTCGCCGAGGCGGGCGACCGCGAAGCGCACCTGACGTGGCTGCCGCCGCCGCGGCTGATCGACGGGAGCGCGCCGACCATCCTGTTCACCTACGAGGTCCTGCGCGCGCCGTCGGCCGAGGCGGAGCTGAAGCCGGTCACGCCCGTGCCCATCGGTGAGCTCGTGCTGACCGACCGCGGGCTCGACAACGACCACACCTACTATTACGCGGTGCGCGCCGTCCAGGTGGTCTCGAGCACCGTGGCGTACAGCGCGACGTCGCCGCGTGTCGCCGTCACGCCGCGGGACACGACGCCCCCCTCGCCCCCGGCCAACCTGGTCGCGATCCCGTCCGCGGCGACCGTGCGCCTCACGTGGAGCGTGAGTCCCGAGCGCGACGTCGCCGCGTACATCGTCTACCGGGCCGCCGCGGGGGGCGTCTTCGAGCGCGTGGGCTCGACGCGGGCGCCGACCGCGACCTTCGTCGACCGCGACGTCCCCAGCGGCACGTACCGCTACGCGGTGACCGCGCAGGATGCGGGCGCCCGACCGAACGAGAGCGGGCAGTCGAACGAAGTCACGGTCACCGTACCTTGACTTCATCTGGCCCGGGTGTTACGAACAACGGTTACATGGACCACTTCCAGTATCGTGATTCCGAACTCTGCTGCGAGCAGGTGTCGCTGCGCGCGCTGGCCGCCGTCGCCGGCACGCCGGTGTACGTGTACTCGAAGGCCGCGCTGCTCGAAGGGCTCGCCGGCTACCACCGCGCGTTCAAGGACGTCCCCCACGTCGTCTGCTACTCGGTCAAGGCCAACTCGAACCTCGGCGTTCTCTCGGTGCTGGCGAAGGCCGGCGCGGGCGCCGACATCGTCTCCGGGGGCGAGCTCTACCGCGCGCTGAGAGCCGGGGTCTCGCCCAAGAAGATCATCTTCTCGGGGGTCGGCAAGAGCCGCGACGAGATGCGTGAGGCGCTCAAGGCCGAGATCCTCATGTTCAACGTCGAGTCGCGGAGCGAGCTGAAGGTGCTCGACGAGGTGGCGCGCGAGATGGGCGTCCGGGCGCCGGTCGCGATCCGGGTGAACCCGGACGTGGATCCGCAGACCCACCCCTACATCGCCACCGGTCTGAAGACGTCGAAGTTCGGCGTCCCCTACGACGAGGCGCTGCTGGCGTACGAGGAAGCGGCGAAGATGCCGGGCCTCGAGATCATCGGCGCCGACATGCACATCGGCTCCCAGCTCACCAAGGCCACCCCGGTTGCCGACGCGGTCGGGCGCATCGTCGCGCTCGTCAAGGCGCTCCGCGAGCGCTCGATCGAGATTCGCATGATCGACGTCGGCGGCGGGCTCGGCATCCGCTACCGCGACGAGACGCCGCCGACGCACGAGGAGTACGCGACGCTGCTGCTGCCGGCGCTCCGCGAGTCCGGCGCGACGGTCCTGCTGGAGCCCGGCCGTTCCATCGCCGGCAACGCGGGGGTCCTGCTCACGCGCGTCCTCTACCGGAAGGACACGGGCGCCAAGAAGTTCGTGGTGATCGACGCCGCCATGAACGATCTGGTCCGGCCGTCGTTCTACGGCTCCTTTCACGACATCCGCGCGGTCGACGAGGCGGGGCACCGGCGCGCGCCCGAGACCGTGGACGTCGTGGGCCCGATCTGCGAGTCGGGCGACTTCCTGGCCAAGGACCGGGAGCTGCCGCGCGTCGAGCCGGACGAGCTCCTGGCCCTGATGAGCGCGGGAGCGTACGGCTTCGCGATGGCCTCCAACTACAACACGAGACCGCGGGTTGCCGAGGTGCTCGTGGACGGTAACCGCTACACGATCGTGCGCCGCCGGGAGACGTACGAGGACCTGGTGGCGGGGGAGACACCCCTATGAGCCAGACGTTCCAGGGTTCATTCGTCGCAATGGTCACCCCGTTCCGGAACGGCCAGGTCGACGAGGCGAAGCTTCGCGAGCTGGTCGAGCTCCACGTTGCGAACGGGACCGACGGCCTGATCCCGTGTGGAACCACCGGCGAGTCCCCGAGCCTGAATCACGACGAGCATCGCCGGGTCGTGGAGATCGTCATCGAGGCGGCGCACGGGCGGATCCGGGTCGTCGCCGGCACCGGCTCCAACTCGACCACCGAGGCGATCGACCTGACGAAGCACGCCGAGCGGGCCGGCGCGGCCGGAGCGCTCGTCGTCAATCCGTACTACAACAAGCCGACCCAGGAAGGTCTCTACCGCCACTTCCGTGCGGTCGCCGAGTCGGTCGCCATCCCGATCCTCGTGTACAACATCCAGAGTCGGACGGCCGTGAACGTCGAGACCGACACGCTCGCCCGGCTGGCGCGCGATGTGCGGAACATCGTCGGGGTGAAGGAGGCGTCCGGATCGCTCGACCAGATGAGCCAGGTGATCGCAGCGTGCGGCCCCGACTTCTCCGTCCTGTCGGGCGACGACAACATCACCCTGCCGCTCCTGGCGATCGGCGGCAGTGGCGTCGTGTCGGTCATCGCGAACATCGTGCCGCGCGAGACGGCCGACCTGGTGCACGCGGCGCTCGACGGCGACTGGAAGCGGGCCCGGGAGCTGCACTACCGGCTCTTCCCGCTGGCGCGGGCGGCGTTCCTCGAGACCAATCCCATCCCGATCAAAGAGGCGATGGCGATGGCCGGCATGCTCGAGCCGGAGTTCCGGTTGCCCATGTGCCGCATGAGCGACGCCAACCGCGAGAAGCTCCGCGCGATCCTCAAGTCGTACGCCCTCGTCAAGTAGTCGGAGTATGAGCGTCGCCGACGGGGGCACATCCCCGAGCACGGGGGCCGCGGCGACCCCGACGGCACAGGTGGTCGTCGCCGGCGCCGCCGGCCGCATGGGAAGCCGCATCGTCGCCTGTCTCGCCGACACGCCCGGCCTGCGTCTGGTCGCCGCTCTCGAGGCTCCCGGTCATCCCTCGCTCGGCGCCGACGCGGGCGAGCTGGCGGGCGTGCGCAAGGCCGGCGTCGCCGTCGGCGCCGACGCCGCAGCCGCGATCACGCCCGATCGGGTGCTCATCGAGTTCTCCGTCCCCGAGGCCTCGCTCGACCACCTCCGGCTCGTCGCGAAGAGCGGCGCCCGCGCGGTGATCGGCACCACCGGGTTCAGCGCGGCCCAGCGCGCGGAGATCGGCGAGCTCGCGCGCCGGGCCGCGATCCTGCTCTCCCCGAACATGTCCGTCGCCACGAACGTCGCGTTCAAGCTCCTGGCCACCATGGCGAAGGCGCTCGGCGACGAGTACGACGTCGAGATCACCGAGACCCACCATCGCTTCAAGAAGGACGCGCCGAGCGGCACCGCGCTACGCATGGCGGAGGTCGTGGCCGCCGCGCTCGGGCGCGACCTGGACCAGGTGACCGTCTACGGCCGGCAGGGACTGCCGGGCGAGCGGCCCAAGCGAGAGATCGGAATCCTGTCGCTCCGCTCCGGGGACGTCGTCGGCGAGCACACCGTGTCGTTCGGCACGCTGGGCGAGCGTCTCGAGCTGGTGCACAAGGCCCACAACCGCGACACCTACGCGCGGGGCGCGCTCCGCGCGGCGCGTTTCATCGCGGGGCGGCCGCCAGGTCTCTACTCGATGGCGGACGTCCTCGGCCTCGCGTGAGGGACGGCAGGCGCTGATGGCCGACAAGCTCCTCCTGGAGGATGTCCGCTTCTACGGCCAGCACGGCCTCACGCGCGCCGAGCAGGTGGTCGGCGCCTGGTTCTCCGTCGACGTCGAGCTGGCCGTCGACCTGCAGCCGGCGGTCCTCTCCGATCAGGTCACGTCGACGGTCGACTACGGCCTGCTCGCCCGGCGCATCGTCGAGATCGGGACCAAGAACCGGGTGAACCTCATCGAGCGCCTCGCCGGGCTGATCGTCGACGCGCTGCTCCGCGAGTTTCCGGCTCGCGAGATCCGCGTGCGCGTCCGCAAGCTCACGCCCCCGCTCGAGGGCCTGGTGGGGACGCCCGCCGTCGAGCTCATCCGGAGCCGGTCGTGACCCGCGTCTACCTCTCGCTCGGCTCGAACGTCGGCGACCGGCTGAGCGTCTTGCGGGCGGCGGTGCGCCGGCTCGGCGGGCTCGAGACCGTCCAATTCGTCGACGCCTCCCCGCTCTACGACAGCGAGCCCTGGGAGAGCGAGCCGGGGAAGACGGCCAGCGAGCAGCGCTGGTACCTCAACTGCGTCGTCGCGATCGAGACGTCGCTGGCGCCGCGCGCCCTGCTCGCCGAGATCCAGGCGATCGAGCGCGGCCTGGGCCGGACACGGCCGCCGGGAACGCCCGAGGTGCAGCGCTACGCGCCGCGGACCCTCGACATCGACATCCTCTTCTACGGCGACCAGGTCCTGAGCGCGGGCGACGACCTCCAGGTCCCGCACCTGCTCCTCGCCGAGCGCGGCTTCGTCCTCCGGCCGCTGGCCGACCTCGCGCCCGAGCTGGAGCACCCGGCCCTCTATCGCTCCGTCCGAGAGCTGCTCACCGAGCTCGTCGACGAGCACGACGTCCGCGCCGGCGACTATCCGGCGCGCTGGTTCGAGGACTGAGCGGATCCGTGGCCTCCGACGAATTCCAGCGCCTCGCGCTCGAGCACCTGGACGCCCTCTACAACTTCGCCATGTACCTGACCCGGAATCCTCCGGAAGCCGACGACCTCGTTCAGGAAACCTACCTCCGAGCTTTCCGGTTTTCGCACCGGTTCCAGCCGGGAACCCACCTGCGCGCCTGGCTGTTTCAAATCTTGAGGAACACGTTCTTGACCTTCTATCGGCTCCGCGAGCGGGAATCGGCGCTCGCCGAAGACGGTGTTCCGACGTGGGACACTCCGATGTTTCACGACGCCCCCGAGGAATCCAGCAGCGCCGTCGAGGCGCACACCGATCTCGAGCGCGCCCTTCAGCGCCTGCCCGAGGAATTCCGCACCGTGCTCCTGCTCGCGGAGGTCGAGGGGATGGCCCTCGAGGACGTGGCGCGCGTGCTGGCCTGTCCGGTCGGCACGGTCAAGTCACGAATCTTCAGGGCGAAGGAGCGGCTGCGCGGACTCTTGAAGGACTACACCAAGAAATGAGCGGCCACCACTCCCCCGATTCCGACGAAGGGCTTGGCACGCGGCTGCGCGCGGAGCTGCCACGCTACGCGGCGCCGACCAGCCTGCGCTCCGCCGTCACCCAGGGGGGCGCGCCGGCGGCACGGCGGGTGTTGTGGCTCTCCCCGATTCTGGCCGCCGCCGCGACCGCACTGGTGCTCGGGCTCGTGTTCCTGCTGGCGGGACCGCGGATCGTCCCGGCCGATCCCACCGAGCGACTCGTGCGATCCGTCGTGGCCGAGCACACGCGTGCCCTCATGTGGGGCGCGCGGCGCCCGGAGGTCATTCCGACCGCGCTCCCGTGGCTCACGCAGGAATCCGGAATCGGCCTCCGGCAGGTCTTCGCCGGCGACGATCGACTCCAGTTTTCCGGAGCCGAGCCCGTCTACCTGGAAGGCCACCGCGGCATCGCGCTGCACTATCGGGACGCCGACGGCCACCTCTTGACCTACGTCGTGCTGCCGATCTCCGGGCTTCCGGTTCCCGACCGCCGGCGGGTCCAGATCGAACGGGGCACGAGTCGCTGGAGACCGGCGCTGATGCACGACAGCGGCTTCTCGGCCTGGGTGTGGCGGCAGGGCGAGGTCGCCTGCTTCCTGGTGTCGGACATGGTCTCCGAAGACGATGTGGAGCGCTTCAAGGACTACTTCGTCAGAGTCCGCGCCTCGACCGACCCCGTTCCCGCCAACTGATCGGCGGGCGGGCCAGCGTCGCCGCTCCCCGCCGAAGCTGCGTTACCGGTTGCGACTCAGGGCGGAGGCGCTCTCCCCGTGGCGGGCGACCCGGGTAGCGCTGTGAACCAGCGTGAGCGCCGTCGTGGTGTTGTCGGTGAGGCGCCGCTGGGCCTGCGCGTGCTTGAGCTGAGCCTCGCGCACCTGCCGCTGAAAGTACTCGACGTGCCAGGGCAGCGCGCGGCTCGCCGCCGCCTGCGCGCTGGCGACCTCCCGGGCGGCCCGATGCGCCTGCTTCCACTCGGCGGCCGCCGCGTAGAGCGCATTGCAGGCCTCCGAGATCGGAACTCCGAGCGCCCTGTGATCGCCGCGGCTCAGCGCGATGTGGTATCGGTACCGGATGAGCGTGAGCCGGTTTCCGATCGCGCCCATCCGGAGCGCGAACTCCTCGTAGCTCGACTGAGCGTTCAAGACGGCCGAGGCGGCGCGGACGTCCATGAGCAGCGAGAGCAGCTCCTCCCGCAGATCGACCCGCAGCCGCTCGCTCTCATAGCGCAGCCGATCCGGATCGGCCAGCACCGCCTGGATCGTGGAGCGCTCGGCCTCGATCGCCCTCTCGCAGGAGCGCGCGTCGTCCACCGGTGAGCTGATCTTTTCCTGCGACGTGAGGCCGCCGCGCGTGTCGCCGTAGGCGCGACGCTCGGTACGGTCGAGCACCTGCCCCGCTTGAATGTTCGCGATCCTCACTCCGCGGCCGCAGTTCTGCTTTTGCACGTCGAGACCCCTGAGGCGCGCCTCGAGGGCCGTCGCGAACACTCGATCGTCCGCCGACATCTCGGCCCGCACCACCGAAGGCGCAAGCGCCAAACACAGGACAAGGCCGCTCGTCGCAATGGTCTTCATGACATCTCCCATTGGAGCAAGCCGCGTGCCGCCACACGATTTCAGGGGGTTACGGCCCGGCGCACCACTCGGGAGGCTCGGAAATTGACGACGGGATGACGATTTTTGTCCAGCTAGTGCACGCTGCCGCCGCCGTCCACGAGGATCGTTTGCCCGGTGATGAAATCGCTGTCGTCCGAGGCGAGGAAGATGAGGGTACCGACGACGTCCTCCGGGACCTCCGCGCGCTTGAGCATGCGCATCCGGATGTTCGTCTCCTTGCCCTCGTCCGGCAGGTTCTTCTCGTTCTCACCGCTCAGGGTGAAGCCGGGCGCGATGGCGTTCACGCGGATGCCGAACTCCCCGAGCTCGCGAGCCAGCGAGCGCGTGAATCCGACGACGCCGCCCTTCGACGTCGTGTAGTGGATGTAGTTCGGGACGCCCTTGAAGAACGTGCTGGAGGCGATGTTGATGATCTTGCCCTTGCCGCGCGTCTTCATGGCCGGAAAAACGGCGCGCGCGCACAGGAAGAGCCCGCGCAAGTTGACCGCCATCACCCGGTCCCATTCCTCGACGGGAATCTCCATGAACGGCCGGCGCACGAGCGTGCCGTAGAGGGCGGCGTTGTTCACCAGGACGTCGATACCGCCGAATCGCGCGAGCGTCTCGGTGGCCAGGCGGAGCGTATCGCCCTCGCGCGACACGTCGCATTCCACCCCCAGCGCCTGAGCGCCCCGGGCCTCGACTTCCTTGACGGTGGGCTTCGGGTCGGCGATGTCCGCCACGACCACGCGGGCGCCCTCCGCGGCCACGCCCAGACAGTATTCGCGGCCGATGCCTCGAGCTCCGCCCGTGACGACGACGACCTTGTCCTTGAGGCGCATGGTCCCTCCTACAGCTGGAAGGTCTTGACGTACACCCCCGGCGAGCCCTGCGCGTGGCGCATGTGGGGACGGATGCGCTGCGTCTCCGGCGCGATGTCCCGCTGGGCGATCCACGCCGCGCTCTCGGAGACCTTGGGGTTCTGGAACTCGTAGAACGTCAGATAGGTCGGCGTGCCCGTCGCCGCACGGAAGCGCCGGCCGCGAATCACGCCAGGCACCTTCTCGTAGTTCGGAATATAGATCGTGTTGTACCAGGTGTTGAAGTCCGCGTCGATCTCCGCGGGAACGTCCATCCGGCCCAGCTGGAGCGCCGGGGCCATGTCGCTCTCGGCCACCACGGGCGTCAGTGTCTTGGGATGGATCAGCGTGTAGACGTTGCGGATGAAGCTGGTGCCGATGACGTCCGGCGAGCAACGCTTGGTCCACTCCGTCGGATTGTTCCGGACCTTCTTGTAGGCGTCGGACTCGAGCACGGCGACGTTCTCGAGCTCGTAGACGGCGAGATGCTTCGGCCCGCCCTTGACCGCCTCGTAGCGCGCGCCGCTCAAGAAGCCGGGTATTCTCAGGCGCTCGGCGAGATGCTCCTCGTTGTACCAGCGATTGAACTCCTTCTCCTTGTCGGCCGGCACGTCGGTCCAGACCATCATGAGTCCCGTGCCCTTCTTCTTCGTCGCCATGGCGGGCTCCTTATTCATAGCCGCGCCTCGGCCGGCGGGGCCCCACCCCGCGACGACCTGCGGCGCGCACCGCTCGATAGCTGGATCTTAGACCACCGCACCGGCGAGTGCCATGGCCTGGTGATATAGTCCTGGGCAATCCGGGTCCAACAGCCTACGCCGTAGGGTACAGGTTGATCCATGTCGCCGTCGGAGTGCCTTCGCGCGGAGATTCTTCGCTCGGCCTGATCGTGAAATCGGTGAAGCCTCGAAGTCGCACCCTGCCGGACTTGCTGGACGAGATCGCGGCGCGCGAGCCAGGCCGTGAGTTCATCGTCGGCGCCGCGGAGCGTCTGAGCTACGGGGAGACTCGTGCCCGCGCCCGAGAGGTCGCGAAGGGACTGCACGCCTTTGGCGTGAGGCGCGGCGACAAGGTCGCCCTCCTGATGCCGAACCGCCCGGAGTGGCTCCTGGTCGATTTCGCGGCGACCCTGCTGGGCGCCACGCTCGTGCCGATCAGTACGTGGTCGCGGGCCCGCGAGCTCGCGTACACGCTCGACCACTCCGACGCCTCAACGCTGATCACCGTCGAGCGCTTCGGTAACCAGGACTACGCCGGCATGCTGGCCGAGCTCGGCGGCCCGGGGTCGTCGCGACTGCCGAGCCTCAGGCGTGTGGTGGTCCTCGGGCGCTCGGCGGCGCCGGCCGGCCGGCCGGGCGCCTCCGTCACCCTCGACGACCTCGTGAGTACCGGAACGGGGGTCGGCGATGCCGAGATCGACGCCGTCCAGCGCGCCGTCCGGCCCGACGACGTGGCGTACATCCTCTACACCTCCGGGACGACATCGACGCCGAAGGGCGTTCAGCTCGCGCACGGCGGCCTCGTCGAGAACATGTGGAACATCGGCGAGCGCCAGCATCTCACGCGGGCCGACCGCATGTGGATGGGGATCTCGCTCTTCTGGAGCTTCGGCGGCGCCAACGCGCTTCTCGCCGTCATGACCCACGGCGGCGCGATCGTGCTGCAGGAGTCCTTCGACGCCGCCGGCGCCTTGGCGCTGATCGAGCGCGAGCGCTGCACCGTCTACTACGGCACCCCCAACATCGCGCTGGCGCTCACCGAGCATCCCGACCGCCCGCGGCGCGATCTCTCGTCGCTGCGCACCGGCGCCGCGATCGGACCGCCGCCCGCGATGCAGATGGTGATGGACCTCGGCGCCGGCGAGATCTGTAACGTCTACGGTCTCACCGAGACCTACGGCAACTGCGCCGTGACCGACGCCCACGACTCGGTGGAGCAACGTCTGACGACCGTCGGCCTGCCGCTGCCCGGCATGGAGATCCGCATCGTCGATCCTCAGACACGCCGCCCGCTGCCGCCGGGCGAGGCCGGTGAGATCCTCGTCCGCGGCCACCTGACCCCCGGCTACTACAAGGACGCCGCCGTCAACGCGACCGCCTTCGACGCCGACGGCTTTCTCGTCACCGGCGACCTCGGCCTCGTCGGCGACGACGGCCGGCTCCGCTTCCGCGGCCGCATCAAGGAGATGGTCAAGAGCGGCGGAATCAACGTGGCGCCGCTCGAGATCGAGGAGGTCTTGCTCGGCCATCCCGCCGTCGAGCAGGCGTACGCGGTCGGCCTGCCCGACCCGCGACGCGAAGAGATCCTCGCCGCCGTGATCGTCCTGCGCGAGGGTCACGACGCCGAGCTGGAGGCGCTGCGCGCCTTCTGCAAGGCGGCGCTCGCCGCCTACAAGGTGCCCCGGGAGTTCTGCCTCATGCGGCGCGAGGAGCTACCGGTGACGGACACCGGCAAGGTGCAGAAGGTCAGGCTGGCCGCGATGCTCGCGGCGAAGCGCGCCGGCTAGCGGCGCCGACCCGCTCCGCCGCGGCCGCGCTAGTAGCGCACCTCGAAGCCGGTCAGCGCCGAGATGCGGGCGGACGAGAACCCGAAGACCTCCTCGTATCTCTCGTTGATCACGTTCTGCACGCGGGCCTTCCAGGTGATCTCCTTGAGCCCGATCACGTTCTTGAACAGGACGACGGCCAGGGCCAGATCGAGCTTGTCGTAGCCGGGCAGCGTCTTCCGCGTGCCCGGAAAGCCGCCGCTGAAGTCGACGTCCTCGGACTCGCCCCTCACGTACAGCGTCCCCACCGTCCGCACTCGGTCGCCGGCGTACCCGATCGACACGCTCCCCGAGTGCTTGGGCCGGCGCAGGAGCGGCTCGCCCTTGAGGAAGTTGACCTGCCCCATGATCCCGCCGTCATCCGTCACCTCGGTGCGCAGGTAGGTGTAGTTGGCCGTCGCGGACCAGCCCGGAAACGGCCGCACGACCAGCACCGCCTCGACGCCACTCGTCTTCGCCGCCTGGACGTTCGTCGAGCCCTCCGTGAAGCTGACGAATGCGATCAGGTCCTTGAACCGGTTCTCGAAGTAGGTGGCGCTGAGCTGGATCTTGTCGCCCCAGAACGGCTGGTCGACGCCCGCCTCCCAGCTCTCCGACTGCTCGGACTTGATCTCGCGGTTGCCGGGGATCCCGAAGCCGCCGAACTGCTCGAAGAAGCTCGGCTCCTTGATCCCGGTGCCCCAGGCGCCGCGCACGCGCGTGTTCGTCACCGGCGCCACCGCGGCGCCCGCCACGCGCGGGGTGAGCTTCGTGCCGTAGGCGGTGCTGTCGTCGTAGCGTCCGCCGAGGTTGAGGAAGATACGCTCCATCCAGCCAAACTGCCCCTGCAGGTAGACCGACTTGGTCTCGCGCCACTCGTCCGTGCGGTTCGGATCGCCCACCGGATGGAGGCGCTGCTTGAAGTTCTGGTACTCGTAGCTCCCTCCGACCACGATCACCGGCGTGATCCGCCAGAACTTCGGCGGGGTCAGCGCGATGTTGTAGTCGGCGAAGTACCGGGTCTCCTTGCTGGTGGTCTTCGTCCCCTCCGGCGGCGAGAAGGCGTCGGTCGGGACGCCCAGGTCCATCGGGTCCACGAAGCGGTCGCTGATGAAGCTGGCGCCGAGCTTCACGCGGTGCTCGAGCCACGGTGTCTGGCGATACCGCCCGCCGAGGGTCAGGATGAGGCGATCGACGTTCTCGAACTGGTGGGGGTCGAGCGTGTCGAAGCGGTCGCCGGCGCCCTCTGTCGGAACCTCCAGGTGGCTCGCGACATAACGCCCCGTGAACGTGAAATCGAGCTCCGGGATCGGGCTCAGGTCGAGCCGGAGGGCGAGGGTGTCGTTGTCGGCGTCGTTGTTGACCGGGACAATGCCCTGCGTCGAGACGTGCCCGTACTCGAAGAAGACACCGGCGTATTTGTTCCCCCACGAGAACCCGGTCTGCACCTCGTAGGTGGCGTAGTTGCCACCCTCGGCGGAGGCCCACGCCGAGAAGGGCCCCGCGCCGCGCGGGGTGAAGAACTGGATGACCCCCGTCATCGCGTCGGCGCCGTACAGAGCGCTCTGAGGTCCCCGGACGACCTCCACGCGGCCGATGCCGACCGTCGTGATGTTCCCGAAGTCGAAGGCGCCGCCGCCCAGGTTCACCTTCATCCCGTCGATGAGGACGAGATTCATGTTGTTGTTGCCGCCGCGAATGAAGACGGACGTGGTGGCACCGCGGCTGCCGGTCTGGCTCAGGGAGATGCCGGGCACGTCTCTGAGGATCTGCAGCACGTCCGTCACCTGCCGCTGCTCGATCTGCTCGCGCGTGATCACGCTGACGGACGCGCCGGTCTGGCCGACCGGCGTCTCGGTCTTGGTCGCGGTCACCACCACCGGATCCATCGGGGTCGACGGATCCTGAGCGCGTGCCGCCGCCGCGCTCCCCAGTACTAACGTCAGTGTCAGAGCTCCGATGACCCGCGTCATCTCGTCCTCTCTCGAACGGGCTTCGCGGAGCGAGAATCGCTCCAGCCGTCCCTCATCTCGGCCTGGACCAGGTCTCCTGGCTCCCGGATCGTCCTACTCCCCGCCCTTCCCGGCCGCGCTCGGCCAGTGGTCTTCGCGGGTTTCGTCCCCGGCTACAGTTGCGGGGCAGCGCCGGCTTGGCACCGGCTTCCCTTCTGTCCAGGCGGTGCACTGCACGCGCGTCGAATCGTCAGTTGGTCGTCATCGCATCGTGGGTGCTGGTTCACGGCAGTACGCCTCGCGCGGCGCACGCGGCCACGAACCGGTCGGCCAGCGCGGGATTCGAGGCGAAGTGAAGGTGCACGTAGCTCATGAGCGCGCGCTCCACGACGTACCCCTCCGCGCGCTCCTCGCCGTGGCGCGCACGCAGACGGTAGGCGCGCGGGATCGCGTCGGGCAGCGGGTCGATCCGCGAGTAGTGGAACTCGTGGCCCCGCGCCACCGCGCCGGCGTCGCCGAGCGGCGTGGCGCCGGTGAACGTCACTTCGGTGTACGCGAGGGAGAGCCGACGCGGCCGCAGGCGCACGGTCGTCGGCAAGAGGCCGACCATGGTGTGCGTCGCGCCGTCGAGATCCTCGAGCGCGTTTGCCAGATACATGAGGCCGCCGCATTCGGCGTAGATCGGGCCGGCGGCGGCAAAGGCGCGGACGGCTTCGCGGACGGGCGCGTTCGCGGCCAGCGCCGCCGCGTGCAGCTCCGGGTAGCCGCCGCCGAAGTAAAGCCCGTCGACCCGCGGCAGCTCGCGATCGGTGAGCGGGCTCCAAAACACCAGCTCGGCGCCGGCCGCCTCGAGGAGCGCGAAGTTGTCACGATAGTAGAAGCAGAACGCGGGATCGCGCGCGACGCCGATCCGCGCGCGCACCGCCGCCGGCGGCGGCGTATCGCCGGGCGGCGTGCCGCGAAGCGAGCGAGCCAGGTTCCACAGGGCGTCGAGGTCGACGGAGCGCTCGACGATCTCGGCGAGACGACGCCGCGCCGCGGAGGTCAAGGGCCCCTCGCCGGCGGTGACCAGGCCGAGATGTCGCTCGGGCAAGGTCAGCGCCGCGTCACGCGGAATCGCCCCGAGGGGCACCGCGCGACACCGCGCCGCGATGGCGTCTCGAACGAAGCGCGCGTGCGTGTCGCCGGCGACGCGATTGGCGATGACCGCGCCGATCTCGAGATCGGCGTCGAAGCGCTCGAACCCGAGCACCGCGGCCGCGGCGCTGCGCGCCATCGCCTCGACGTCGATCACCAGCACCACGGGTGCGCCGAGCCACTTCGCGATCTGAGCCGTGGAGCCGTCGTCGCCGGCGCCGTCGAGCCCGTCGAAGCAGCCCATGACGCCCTCGACGATCGCCAGGTCGGCGTCGCGCGCGCGCCGCGCGACGGTGGCGCGCGCGTGCTCGCGACCGCACATCCAGCCGTCGAGGTTGTACGACGGCCGGCCGGTCACGAGCTCGTGGAATCCGGGATCGATGAAGTCGGGGCCGACCTTGAAGGCTTGGACCGTCAGGCCTCTGCGCCGGAACGCCTCGAGCAGACCGAGGGTGACGGTGGTCTTGCCGACTCCGCTCGCCACTCCCGCGACGACCAACACGCGGGGCGAGCTCGACGATGAGGCGCGCATCCCGGGTCCTCCCGCGAAGACCGGTTTCGTGGTACGCGCGCGGGGCAGGTCTCCTGGCTTCCGGATCGTCCTACTCCCCGCGCCTTCCCGGCTCTCGCCAGTGGCCGTTGCGGGTTTCGTCCCCGGTTACAGTGACGGGGTCGCGGCGGATTCGCACCGCCTTCCCTGGGCCCTCGTGGGCACCCCGGGCGCAAAAACGGACCGAGGCTAGCAGAGTTCGATGCCGGGTGCAACCGCGTGGCCTATGATGCGAGTCGAGCGATGCGAAGTCTCTTCACGGAGGGCTGGCAGCGCAACGTCTGGGCCCTCACGCTGACCGTCTTCATCTCATTCGTCGGCTTCCAGTTCTTCTCGCCCTTCCTGCCGCTCTACATCCGCGAGCTCGGCGTGACCGATCCGGCGAAGATCGCGCTGTGGTCGGGCCTGCAGGCGGCCGTCACGCCCGGCGTGTCGGGGATCCTGTCGCCGGTCTTCGGGCGCCTGGCCGATCGCTTCGGGCGCAAGATGATGCTCATCCGCTCGCTCATCGGGTTCGTGATCATCGTGGCCGCGATGGGGCTCGTCACGTCGGTCCTGCAGCTCTTCCTGCTCCGCCTGCTCATGGGGTTCTTCGCCGGCTTCACGCCCATGGTGATGGCGCTGGCCACCGTCTCGGCGCCGCGCGACAAGGTGCCGGCGGCGATCGGCATGGTGCAGTCGGCCCAGCTCCTGAGCGTCGCGGTCGGTCCGGCCATCGGCGGCTACGTCGCCTCGCACTTCGGCATGCGCTACGCCTTCTTCGCGACGGCCGGACTGTGCGCGGTGGCTCTGGTGGGACTGATCGTGCTCTTCCAGGAGGTCGCGGCGCCGGCGCCGGGTTCGCCCCGGGCGACGACCACGCTGCCGCTCCGGCGCATCCTTCTCTATCCGCATTTCCCGGCGGTGGTGGCGCTGCTCTTCATCGCGCAGTTCCTGGACCGCGGCCTGTCACTGTTGATCCCTCTCCAGGTCGCGCACATGCCGGGTCTGGAGAAGGTCGCGGCCACCGCCGGCACCATCGTCTCGATCGGCGCCATCGCGGCCACCGCGTCCGCCAACGTCGCGGCGCGCCTGGCGCGCGAGATTCCGTCCGCCCGGCTCCTCCTGATCGGACTGCTGGTCGGCGGGCCGCTCTGCGCGGCCATGGCCCTGACGGGGGGCTGGCTCACGCTACTCGTGCTGCGCACGCTCGCCGGCCTCTGTCTCGGCGCCGCGATCACGCTCACGTACTCGCTGGGCGCCGCGATCGTGCCGGCCGAGCATCGCGGCGCGGCGTTCGGATGGCTGGGTCTCGGGCTGCAGGTGGGCACCGCCGCCAGCCCGCTCGTGTGCGGGGCGATCGCCGCGGTAAGCCTTCCCGGCGCGTTCGTCTTCGAGGGCGCGCTCGCGTGGGTCGCCGTCGGCGTCCTCGCCTTCGGTGCCCGCGGCCTGCGCGCGCGCGCCGTCTAGTCGTAGCGAGGGCGGCGCTTCTCGCGGAAGGCGGCGACGCCTTCCCGGAACTCGGCGCTGGCCCGTACGCGGTCGCCCAGCTCCTGCTCCATCGGCTCGCGCGAGAGCGCGTGCGCGGCGATCGTCGAGCTGATCTGTCGCTTCACCGCCTGCACCGCCGCCGGGCTGTTCGCCGCGATCAGCTCGGCCGTCTCCAGCGCCCAGGCCATGAGCCCCTCGGCGGGCACGACGCGATTGACGAGGCCGAGCCGCGCGGCCTCGGCGGCGTCGATCAGTAGGCCGGTCAGGAGCAGATCCATCGCGTGGACGTACCCGATCTGCTGGACGAGCTTGATCGTCGCGCCGCCGAACGGATAGACGGACCACGTCACCTCCGGCAGCCCGAAGCGTGCCCGGGGAACCGCCGCGCGGATGTCGGTGGACAGGAGCAGCTCCACGCCTCCGCCGGCGCAATCGCCGTTGACGGCGGCGACGATCGGCTTGGAGAACACGTGGTGCTTCAGGAGCGCGTGACCGACGACCTCGGCCGTTTCCGGCGACGCCGAGAGGTCACCGCTCAGGTCAGCGCCGGCGCAGAAGGCACGGTCGCCGGCGCCGGTGAGGACGATCGCGCGGCAGGGACCGCGCTCGAGCTCATCCCACAGCCGCGCGAGATCGGTCATCATCTGCCGCGACATCGCGTTGCGGCGCGGCTGGTTGTCGATGGTCACGACCACGACGTGGCGGCCGTGCTGGTCGGCCCGGATCTCCACGTCAGTCGGCCCGCAGGCCCGGAACGACGACGACCTTGCCGTAGGCCTTTCGATCCGTCAGGAGCCGGATGGCCTCGACGCTCTTCTCGAGGGGGAGCCGATGGCTGATGCACGGCTTGAGCTTCCCGGCCGCGTACCACTCGAGCAGCTCGTCGACCGACCGGCGGAGCTTGTCGGGCGCCTGCCAGCGGAAGTAGCGCAGCGAGCTGCCGAGCGCGGAGCGGTTCTTGACGAGGAGGCGGTTCGCCGGGATCTGCTGGACCCCGCCCACGAAGCCGACGATCAGGATGCGGCCGCCCCAGCCGAGCGACGACAGCGCCGCGTCGAAGAGCTCGCCGCCGACCGGATCGAAGCACACGTCGGCGCCCTTGTCGTCGGTGAGCTTCATCACCCGCTCGGTGAGCTTCTCCGTCGCGTAGTTGACCAGCTCGTCGGCGCCGCGCTCGCGCGCCACCGCCAGCTTCTCCGCGGTGCTCGCCGCCGCGATGACGCGCGCGCCCATCGCCTTGCCGATCTCGACGGCCGTGAGACCGACGCCACCCGCGGCGCCCAGGACGAGCAAGGTCTCGCCGGCTTCCAGCCGCCCCTGCCACCGGATCGCCACGTGGCTCGAGATGTACGCGACCGGAAAGGCGCCCGCCTCCTCGAAGCTCATGCCCGCCGGGATCGCGAACGTCTCGGCCTCGGGCGCGATCGCCATCTCGGCGAGCCCGCCGTAGGCGAGAATCGCCATCACCCGGTCGCCGGGCTTGAGCCGCGTAACCCCGGCGCCGCACGCCGACACGACGCCGGCCGTCTCGAGTCCCGGGCTGAAGGGCAGGTTCGGCCGCGTCTGGTAGCGGCCCGCAGTCATCAGGGCGTCGGCGTAGTTCACCGCCGTCGCCTTCACGCCGATCAGCACCTCGCCCGGGCCGGGCGCGGGCGTCGCGACCTCCTCGACCCGGAGGTCGTCGACCTCTCCCCACGCGCGGCAGATCACGGCTCTCATGCTGGGATCGTGCCGAGATACTGAGGCGGGCGTCGCGCCTTCGTGGCCTGCTCGAACGCGTAGGCGAGCTTGATCAGCGTCGGCTCGCTCCAGGCGCGCCCCATGAACGTGATCCCGACCGGAAGGCTCATCGTCTGGCCGACGGGCACGCTGACGAGCGGATAGCCGGCGAGCGCCGCGCTCTTGGCGCTGCTGCCGCGGAACTGATCGCCGTTGACGAGATCGATCGGCCAGGCCGGGGTCGTCGTCGGAGCGACCATCGCGTCGAGGCGGTTCTCGTTCATGGCGACGTCGAAGCCTTCCCGCCCTCCCAGCCGGCGGCACTTCTCGAGCGCCTCCAGGTATTCGGGGTCGTCGAGACCGCCCTTTGCCTGCGCTCGGACGAGCAGCTCCTGACCGAAGAACGGGAGATTCTCGCCGACGTTGCGCTTGTTGAACTCGATGATGTCGTCGAGCGTTCGCACCTGCGCGCCCGGCGCCAGCCCGGCCAGGTACGCGTTCAGGCCCGCCTTGAACTCGTAGAGCAGCACGGTGATCTCGGCGGCGGTGAGGGCGGCGCGGTCGAAGTTGGGAATCTTGACGGGATCGACGATGACGGCGCCGCGCTCGCGCAGGACCTCGATGGCCTGGTTGGTGAGGGCATCGGCCCGGGGGCTGTAGCCGAAATAGCCGTCGCGCGGAACCCCGATGCGCGCGCCGGACAGTCCAGTCGACTCGAGATACTGGATGTAGTCCGTCCGCACCTGGCCGGCGCTCGCCCGCGTGGCGGGATCGCGCGGATCGACGCCGGCGAGGGCGGTCAGGACCGCGGCCGCGTCGGCCACGGTGCGTCCAAAGGATCCCACCGTGTCCTGCGTCGCCGAGATGGGAATGACGCCCGCGCGGCTCGTGAGCCCGACGGTCGGCTTGATCCCGACCACACCGTTGACGCCCGAAGGGCAGACGATCGATCCGTCCGTCTCGGTTCCGATCGCCACCGTCACGAGATTCGCGGCGACCGCGATCGCCGAGCCGGAGCTGGAGCCGCAGGGCGTCCGGTTCAGTACGTACGGATTCCGGGCCTGGCCGCTCCTGGCGCTCCAGCCGCTCGAGGCCGGCGTCGATTTGAAGTACGCCCACTCGCTCATCGACGCCTTGCCGAGGATCACGGCACCGGCCTGCCGGAGCCGCTGCGCGATGGTGGCGTCGACACGCGGCCGGGCGCCGACCAGCGCGAGCGCCCCGGCGGTCGTCTCCATCTTGTCCGCCGTGGCGATGTTGTCCTTGAGGAGCACGGGGATTCCGTGGAGCAGGCTCCGGGGCCCGCGGCCGCTCCGCTCGGCGTCGAGCGTCCGGGCGATGGCGAGCGCGTCCGGATTGATCTCCTGGACCGCGCGCAGCATCGGACCGGTCCGGTCGAGCTCCTGGATTCGCCGCAGATAGATCTGCACCAGCGACTCGGAGTCGAGCTGCCCGGCGGTCATCGCCACCTGAAGATCGACGATGGTCGCTTCCTCGACGTTGAAGTCGGTCCGGGACCGGCCGATGGAGGCGCACGCTCCGAGCAGCGGCATGGTGCTCAGCCCGGCGGCGAGCATCCCGCCGACTCGCAAGAAGTCTCGGCGGGCCAGGCCCGCGCCAGGAGCGACGTCACGCATGAGGTTCCCCCAGGGTCCCGGAGTGTGCTTCGTGGTCCCGATAATATCCATTTCGGCGAACCGCCGTCATCCGCAGGCGCCCGGTGGTCTAAATCTGTCAGGCGCCCTGGAACGGACTAGCCACCCTGTCTACACTCTGTACACCCGCGCGAGCGACCCGCGAGCTATAAGTCCCCGAGAAATAGGGGGAAGCGGGTACGGCAGGCCCTCTGGCATTTCTCGTGCACCCGGAAATGCCGAGGACATCAAACAATGAGACGAGCGATCCTGACCAGCCTGGGTGCCGTGCTACTCGTGGGAGCGACCGGAGTGTTCGCCGAGCCTCCGACCGCGCCGGCGTCAACGCCGGCGGTGGCCTCGACGCCGGCGCCGAACGCCTACGAGTCGCTGTCGCCCGGGAACAAGCGGATCGCCGTGGCCCTCTTCGAGGCTCAGAAGAGCTCGACCGCGGACGTGACGCCGCTGACGCTGGACCAGATCGCGCAAGAGCGCCGGAACGGAAAGAGCTGGGCCGACGTCTTCCAGGCCATGAAGTCGCAGGGGCTGATCCAGGCCGAGTCGCTCGCTCAGGTCCTCGGTCGCTACAACCGCGCCCGCCACTCGCGCAGCTGAGACTTCGGACCCGTCCCGACCGCGCGCCGTGAACGACGTCGGCGCTCAGTACGCGTTGCGGTTGCGGATGCCGTACCAGAGCGTCTGGATGAGAATCCGCAGGTCGAAGGCGAGGCTCCACCGCTCGATATAGTAAAGATCGCACTCGATCCGCCGCTCGATCGATGTGTTCCCCCGCCATCCGTTGATCTGCGCCCATCCGGTGATGCCCGCCTTCACCTTGTGCCGGAGCATGTACCCCGGCACGCGGCGCCGGAACTCCTCGACGAAGCTCGGCCGCTCCGGTCGGGGGCCGACCAGGCTCATCTCGCCCCGGAGCACGTTGAGGAGCTGCGGCAGCTCGTCGAGGCTCCAGCGTCTGAGGAACGCGCCGAGCCCCGTCCGGCGCGGGTCGTCCGCCGTCGCCCATACCGGCCCGGTCTGGGCCTCGGCATCCACCCGCATCGTCCGGAACTTCAGCATGCGGAAGCGGCGGCCGTCGACGCCCATGCGCTCCTGACGGTAGAGCACAGGGCCCGGCGACGTGAGCTTGAGCGCCGCGACGATCGCGAGCATCACCGGCGCGGCGAGGGTCAGCGCCAGCGCGGCCCCGCCGAGGTCGAACGCGCGCTTGAGCACCCGGTTCCATCCATAGAGCGGCGACTCCCGCAGATGGATGAACGGTACGGTCTCGAACTCCTCCACGCCGCCGCGCAGGGACGCGAGGCCGAAGACATCGGGCACCAGATGGATCGCGACGGGGTCGTCTCCGATGCCGTGCAGCACGGCGGTGAGCCGCGAGTAGTCGGCGTGCGGGAGCGCGATGAAGACGATGTCCACCTGATGGCGGTCGAGCACAGCGCGAACGTCCTCGATGCCGCCGAGCCAGCGCACGTTGTCGGGCACCTCACGCTTGTCGCTCAGCATGCCGAGCACGCCGATGCCGACGTCGGGCCGGCGCCGCAAAACGCGCAGCACCTCGGCGGCGGGCTCGCCGCCGCCGACGACGATCGCGTAGCGCTGGTTGAAGCCGTGACGGCGCGTGAAGCGGAACAGCTCGCGGAACACGGCCCGCGAGAGGCTGACCGCGACGATCGACTCGGCCCAGAAGAAGCCGATCACCAGTCGCGAGTAGGCGTAGTCGCGGAAGACGAAGGTCATGATCGCGACCAGGACCAGCACGCCGAGCGTGGAGGCCTTGGCGACGTCGAGCCATTCCGAGACACGCGACCCGAGGCGGTTGGGTCGATACAGATCGAACGCGCGGAACGCGAACCCCCACACGAGGAGGATGGGCAGGAGCTGGAGCGCGTAGCCGGCGAAGGGCGGCGCGGCGTTCACCGGGAAGACGTGGAAGCGCACAGTGTACGCGACGATCCAGCACGCCGCGATGAGCAGGAGATCGGCGGCCAGCGTCAGGTGCTCGAAGAGTCGCGAGTGGGCCTTCAGCACGGGCGGCCCTCCCGGCGCTCGGTCCAGCGGTGCCTGATGTAGTCGGAGAGGCGCTGCTTGAAGACCGGCCGATCGAAGGCCTCGGCTCGCGCCCGCAGGGCTTTCGGGTCGAACTGGGCGGCCGCGCCCTCGAACGTCAGGATCGCCCGCGCCAGCGCGTCGGCCGACTGCTCCGAGAAGAACACCGCCGTCGGTGCCGCGTCGGACGCGCCGAGCGCCACCATCGTCTCGAGCGCGCCGCCCGCCGCCAGGGCGATCGTCGGCCGGCCGGCGGCCGCGGCTTCCAGCGGCACGATCCCGAAATCCTCGACCGCCGGAAAGAGGAGCGCGCGGCAGCGCGCGTAGAGCCCGGCGACCTCGGCATCGGAACGCCAGCCGAGAAAGCTCACCGTCGGCCCGGCGAGGGCGCGCAGCCGGGCTTCCTCCGGGCCGGTGCCGACGACGAGAAGACGGCGGCCGAGACGCGTGGCCGCCGCGACGGCGAGGTCGACGCGCTTGTACGGCACCAGCGCTCCCACGACGAGATAGTAGTCGCCGCCTCCGTTCGCGATCTCGAAGCGCTGGACGTCGACCGGCGGGTACATCACGTCCGACGGCCGGTCGTAGGCGCGGCGAATCCGGTCGGCGATGTGCTTCGAGATCGCGACGAAGTGGCTCACACCCGTGGTCCGCCGGTCCCAGCGCCTGAGGGCCGCCGCCAGCGGAGGCATGGCAAGCCGCATCGTCAGCCCGCGACCCCGCGCGAAATAGTCGTCGTAGAGGTCCCAGACGTAGCGCATCGGAGAAAAGCAGTAGCACAGGTGGAGGGCCCCCGCCGCCGCCCGCGCGCCCTTCGCGACGCAGTGGCTCATCGATACCACGAGGTCGTAGCTCGACAGGTCGAAGCGGCCGATCGCCAGCGGAAACAGGGGCAGGTAGTGACGGTAGCGGGTGGTCGCCCCGGGCAGGCGCTGGACAAACGAGGTGGCGATGCGCCGGTTCTCGATGACGGGGCTCACGCTACCCGGAACGTGCAGGAGCGTGAAGAGCGGCGCTCCCGGGAAGAGCTCGCAGAGCACCTCGAGGCAGCGCTCACCGCCCCGCATCCCGGTGAGCCAGTCGTGGACCAGGGCGACGCGCGCGCCCGGCACCGGACCGGCTCCCGTTACTGCGGGCGAGACTTGATTCGCCGTCGCCAATATTCGAGGAGGTCGGAGAGCGTCTGTTCGAGCGGGATCACGCCATGCCACCCCAGCGCCCGCTCGATCTTCTCCCGACTGCCGCGCAGCACCGGGACGTCGGACGGCCGGAGCCGCGCCGGGTCCTGGCGAACTTCGATGTGTGAGAGCGTCGACCGCTCGAGCAGGAAATTCAGCATCCGCTCGATCGACCACTCGACGCCGGAGCAGAGGTTGTACACCTCGCCCGGCGTGCCCCGCTCGAGCAGGACCCAGTAGCCGCGCACGATGTCGCGGACGTCAGAGAAATCGCGCGTCGGCTTGAGGTCGCCGACGTGCACCACCGGCTCGCGCAGCCCCGCCTCCATCTCGGCGATCTGCTTCGCGAAGTTAGAGGTGGCGAAGGTCTCGCCGCGGCGGGGCCCGGTGTTGTGGACGAGATTACGGCCGAGGCCGGCATGAAAGACGTGATCCTCGGTCTCGAAGTCCCACACCTCTCCGTCGTACGGCACCTGCTCGATCTTCTTGATCTGGTCGTCAGGAATCTCGAGGTGCCGCCCCCACGCCGCGTGCGCCGGATTTCCAGAGTTCAGGTTGATCAGGTAGTAGGCGGTGCCGTTCCGAACCTCGGTGTTGAGGCAGAGTCGCTGTCGCGTGGTGCTCGCCACGAGATGGCAGAGCCCAAGCGCGAGGATCGGTGATTTCGTCTTGAAGCTCTTGAGCTCGTACGATCCGTGGCCGGCCCGGAGCCCGTCGCCCTCGTTGTAGCCGCGCAGGAATGCGAGCTTCGCGTCCGGCTGCGCGTTGAGAATGCTCTGCGGCACGCGCTTGTTGCGGTCCGACGCGTACACCTGAGGATGGAGCCAGCGCGCGAAGGCCTCGGGCTTCCGGACGACCAGACGCCACATTCCCGCCGAGGGCCGGGTGAAATAGGAATCCTGCCCGTAGTGCCGCAGCAAGATCTCGGCGCACTGCTCCAGGGGCTTGCGGTCGCTGTTGTCGACACGGACCTTGCCGTTGGTGATGCAGCCCTCGGCGACGAAGAATCCGAGGAGCCAGGCCGCATCCTCGTGGACCCACATCCCGGCACTCTGGGGCAAGCCCACTAGCGTGACGCGATCGCCGACTGAAAGACCCTTGGCCGACACGGCCACGCAGCCGTCGGGGCCGGGAACCATGACCGAATGATCGCCCGTCACCTCGACGATGCCGCCGCTCGTCACGAGGCGTCGCACGCTGTCGCCGGCGCGGAGGGGATGGCAGGAGAGAAGAACGATCTTCGACCACCGGTCGTGCGCCCAGACGGACATCGGGTGGCGACGCATGTCCCACAGGGTCGTGCCGTTAGCCAGACGTTGCCCGCCGAGGTATCCGCTCGGCTTGTAGCGTCTGATCTCGCCGATGTAGCGGATATCGAGGAGTCCGGTGCGATCGTCGCGGAGCAGGACGGGAGTGTGCCGTGACACGCTGTGGTTGAAGGCGCGGGCGCGCACGATGTGCATCCCGTAGCTCTTGAAGTACTGCCAGCCCATCAGATCCTGCGTCACCTTGCTCACCGCGTACGGCGAGAGCGGGCGCAGCGGGTTCGTCTCTCGGATCGGCAGCTCGTCGGCGTGGACGAGCCCGTATTCCTCGCTCGAGCCGATCACCAGGAAGCGCGCCGACGTGCCGAGCTGTCGCATCGCCTCGAAGAGGTTCATCTGGCAGATGGCGTTGGTCCACAAGGTCTCCGACGGCGTGTTCCAGGAGGCCGCCACGAAGCTCTGCGCCGCCAGGTGAATGATGTAGTCGGGCCGCGCCTGCTCGAGGAGCCCGCGCACGGAGAGGAGATCGCGCAGGTCGCACTCGACCAGGCTCACCCGCTCGCGCAAGTGCTCGATGTGCTCGGTCTTGCTCCGCCAGCGAAGCGCCCCGATCACGTCGGCCCCCCGCTCGAGCGCGAACTCGGTGAGGTGGCTGCCCACGAAGCCCGTGATGCCGGTGATCAGGACGCGCATGAACCGTATCCTACACCAGTCCCGACATGCCCAATAACTCGCCGGAGCGTGAGCGGCAACGCCAGGGCGCAGACGGGTGTTGCCAGAAAAATGGCGCACCAGGGCGGATAGGCGCCGCACTGGAGCGCCTTCAGCTTCGCCGTCACCTCGTCGTGGATCCGCGTGGTGTCGCGGGCGCTCGAGAGCTGTCCCGGCGCGAGCCGCCGGAGCACGAGAGGCTCGTCGAGGCTCGCCAACCGCGTCAGGCGACTCATCCGGAGCCAGAGGTCGTAGTCCTGGGCGACGACGAACCGCTCGTCGTACCACCCGCTCGCGTCGAGCACCGTCCGTCTGAACATCATCGACGAGTGCGTGAAGGGGTTCGTCCCCATCAGGACGCGACGGAGGGCGCGATCGTCGCCGGGAGGTCCGGAGAACCTCGCCGCTCGCCGAGATCTCGCGGCGCGCCGTTCCCAGGAGCCCGACCTCGGGGTGGACCTGCAGGAAGGCCACCTGGTGGGCGAATCGCTCGGGGAGGCGACGTCGTCACCGTCCATCCGCGCGATCAGCGCCCCACGCCACGCGGAGCCCGTGGTTCAACGCCGGCGTCTGGCCCGACTGGCGCTGGGTGATCACGCGAAGCCGCGGATCGCGAAGCTTGCGCAGAGTTTCGGGCGTCGTGTCGACCGAGCCGTCGTCGACCACGACGAGCTCGAAATCGGCGAACGTCTGCCCGAGGACGCTGTCGACGGCCTCGACCAGCCACGGCTCGGCGTTGTAGACCGCCATGACGACGGAGACCGCCGGCACCGCCCCCCTCCCCTGCAGGCTCATCGCTTTTCCGCCACGAACAGGATCATGTGGCCGAACGCAGGTCCATGGCCGACAGCGGGGTGGCGGGCGTCCAGGCGCGCCCCGCGCGGAGCGGATCGACGCCCCAGTCCACGCCGACCGCGCGATAGCCGCGATCGCGGAGCAGCACGACGTACTGCCCGACGCCGCAGCCGGCCTCCAGCACCCGCGCGCCGTTCGACGGCAGGTTCTTCAGGATGAGCGTGGCGAGTGGCGAGTGCTCGGCGGAGCGGCCGAGCGCCGCCGGTGACTGGACGCCCCAGTGCTTGGCCCAGAACTCCCGCGTCGCCGACCGCGCGTAGTAGGCGTGCACGGCTCAGTTGCTGCCGCCGGTCGCGGTCGCCCTCGCGCCGGCGACACGACGAAGGAGATCGAGCGCGGGCTACGGCTGGCGGTTCTTCCGGGACACCGCGCGCCCGCGCACGCGGCGCACACTCTTGCGCCTGTTCGGGATGGCGTGCGGGGCGCTGCGGCTGCTCGGACTGCCCCCCTCGCTGGCGCTACCCTATTTCAACCTCGTGCTGAGGAAGAGCGGGGACCCGGCGCTCCCCTGACGGTCGCCGGGCGCGATCCGGCTACTCGCCGACCACCTGGATACTGATCTCCCGCTTCCGCGGGCCATCGAGCTCGGCGAAGATGACCGACTGGAACCGGCCGAGCGTCAGCTCGCCGTTGTTGACGGCGACCGCGACGTTGCGGCCGAGCAGCGCGGCGCGCAGGTGCGAGTGGGCGTTGCCGCGCTCGCAATCCGACACGCGGGGGTCGTCGTGGCGGTAGCCGCCGCGCTCAGGGACGAGCCCCTCCATCAGCCCCTTCAGATCGTCGATCAACGCGCTCTGGAACTCGTTGATGAACACCGCGCAGGTCGTGTGGAGCGTGTTGATGAGCGCGATGCCGGTCGTCACGGCGAACTCCTGGATCGCGTCGCGCACCAGCTTGGTGATGTCGGAGATCTCGGTGCGCTCATAGGTCGAAAGCGTGAAGGAAGTGCTGTAAACCTTCATCGTCTGCTCTCTCCGCGGCGCACCGCTTGGATTGGCCTACCCTCTCCCAGCCGACTACGCCGAATCAAGCGTTACGATACCGACATATTTCCGGGAATGTCAATTCTTAGTTGGCCAGAGTCGCCGTCGTCGAAACGAATTCCCCACCAGATTCGGCCAGTTGCGCTCACGCCGTCTTCGGATCGATCAGGTCGCGCAGCCCGTCCCCGAGGAGATTCAGCCCGAGCACGGTCAGCGCGATCGCGCCGCCCGGGAACACGGCGAACCACGGGTTGAGGGAGAGAAAGCTCTGGGCCTCGCGGAGCATGAGGCCCCAGGACGGGTGCGGCGGCTGCGTCCCGAGCCCCAGATACGCCAGGCCCGCCTCCGCGAGGATCGCGATGGGAAAGCTGGTGGTGGCCTGCACGATCAGCGGGGCCAGCGTGTTCGGCAGGATGTGACGCGCGATCAGGCGCCGATCGCCCGCGCCGAGCGCGCGCGCGGCGAGGACGAACTCGCGGGCCGAGAGCTCCAGGAAGCCGGCGCGGGTCAGCCGGGCGAAGGCCGGCACGAAGGCGATGCCGATGGCGACCATGCTGATGCCGATTCCGGGCGCGAACACCGCCGCGAAGAGCAGCGCGGAGAGGATCGCCGGGAAGCCCTGGATCGCATCGACCAGGCGCATGAACGCCTCGTCGATCCACCCTCCCGTGTAGCCGCTGAGGATGCCGATCGCCATCCCCGCGGCGGCGCCGATGCCGACGGCGATCACGCCGACCGCGATGGAGACGACGGCGCCCGTCATCACCCGCGAGAGCACGTCGCGGCCGTACTGGTCGGTGCCGAAGGGGTGCGCCGGCGACGGCGCCTGGAGCCGGCTCGGGATCGACATCGCCAGCGGATCCTGGGGCGTATAGAGAAGGCTCAGCACGGCGGTCGCGATCAGGAGCGCGGTGATCGCCGCGCCCAGCACGAACGTCAGGTGGCGGAGCGGTCGGCGCCGGATCACGAGCTAGTCATGGCGAATACGGGGATCGAGCACCCCGTAGAGCAGGTCGACGGCGAAGTTGATCAGCACGATCGTCGACGCGACGAACAGGATCACGCCCTGCACCAAGGGGAGGTCGCGGGCGGTGATGGCGCCGAGCACCAGGCGCCCGAGACCCGGCAGCGCGAACACCGATTCGAGAATGATCGCGCCGGCCATGAGCTGCCCGAGCTGGAGGCCGGCCACGGTCGCGATCGGGATCATGGCGTTCCGGAGCGTGTGCTTGCCCAGCACCGAGAGCTCGCTCACGCCCTTGGCGCGCGCGGTGCGCACGTAGTCCTCGCCCAGGACGTCCAGCACCGAGGAGCGCGTCGCCCGCACGAGGACCGCCGTCTGGAACAGCCCGAGCGCGAACGCCGGCAGGAGCAGCGAGCGCGCGCCGGGCCAGAGCCCGCTCGACCAGCCGGCGAAGCCACCGGACTCCACCCAGCCCAGGTGAACGGAGAACAACAAGATCAGGAGAAGGCCGGCCCAGAATCCGGGGACGGCGATACCGATCTGCGAGACCAGCATCGCCAGATAGTCCCCGGCGCGGCGGTGGCGGCGAGCGGCATACAGGCCGAGGGGCAGCGCCGCCGTCGTCATGAGCGCCGCGGCCATGAGCGTGAGCGGAATGGTCACCGGCAGCCGGCTCAGGATCAGCCGGCCGACCGGCACGTCGTACTGCAGGGACACGCCGAGATCGCCGCGGAGCGCGCGCGCGAGCCACTCGCCGTACTGGACGGCGATCGGGCGATTCAGCCCCAGCGCCTCGCGCAGGCGGGCGGCCGCCTCCGGGCTCCCCTCCGGGCCGATGATGACGAGCGCCGGATCGCCGGGGAGCACGCGGACCACGACGAACACCAGCGCGGAGACGAAGAAGAGGGTCGCGGCGAACGCGGCGGCCCTTCTCGCGATGTACCGCCGCACGTGCCTACGCGGTCGTTCCGGCTACTTCGCCCACGCGACCTCGGAGAGATCGTTCGCCGGCAGCGGCAGGTCTTTCCAGACGCCCTGCAGGCCCTTCTTGGTCACCGCCAGCCGCGGGTAGAGGTACAGCCACACCACGGGCGCGTCCTCCACGAGCTTCCTCTGCATCTTCACGTACAGCGCACGGCGCGCCCGGTCGTCGACGGTCGTTTCCGACTCCTTGAAGAGCTTCTGGAAGTCCGCGTTGTCGTAGCGGAAGTAGTACTTCGGGTTGGCGTAGTTGCCGATGTCCCACGCCTCGGCGTGGCCGATGATCGTCAGGTCGTACTCCGCGTCCTTCCACACCCGCGAGAGCCACTGGCTCCACTCGATCTGCTCGATCCGGATCTTGACACCGATCTTCTGGAGCTGGTCGGTGAGCACCTCGCCGGTCCGGACGGAGTAGGCGTACTGCGGCGAGACGCGCAGGACCGTCTCGAAGCCGTTCGGATAGCCCGCATCGGCAAGAAGCCTCTTGGCCCGGGCCGGGTCGTACGGCACGGCGCCCGCCATGTCGACGAAGTAGGGATTGAGCGGATCGACATTGGTGCCGAGCACGCGACCGAGACCGAACATCGCGCCCTTCACCACGTCGGGCTTGTTGATCCCGTGGGTGACGGCGCGCCGCACCCGCACGTCGGCGTAGGGCTTGCGCGAGTTGTTCATCGACAGGATGACGTCGTTCGTCGTCTCGCCGAGGATCACCTGGAACCGCGAATCCTTCTGGAGCTCCGGGACGTGCTCGGGCCCGAGGCCGAACATCGTGGCGTCGATGTCGCCGGCCTTCAGGGCGGCGAGCGCCGCGTTGGGGTCCGCGATGAACCGGTAGGTGACGCGGTCGAGCTTCGGGAGCCCCTTGACGTGGTAGTCGGGGTTCTTCGCCAGCACGATGCGGTCGCCGCGCACCCACTCGGCGAGCTTGAAGGGGCCGGTGCCGATCGGCTCGCTCTTCAGCGTGTCGACGGCCTCGCGTGGATAGATGACCGATCCCTGCCGAGCCAGGTTCAGGAGGAAGTTGGCGGTCGGGGTCTTGAGCGTGAAGGTGATCGTGTAGTCGTCCTTCACGATGATGTCGCTGATCGCCGAGTAGTAGCCGGGATAGGGATGCTTCGTCTCGGGGGTCATCGCGCGATCGAAGACGAACTTCACGTCGGCGGCGCGGAGCTCGCGGCCGTTGTGAAACCGGACGCCGCGCTTGAGGAAGAAGGTGTAGTTCCGGTCGTCCGAGGTGTGCCAGCGATCCGCCAGCCACGGCACGATCTTGCCGTGGCGATCCACCTTGACCAGACACTCCTGCACGTTGTAGAGGACCACCCCCGCCGTCGCGGAGGCCGGCGTGGCCGTGAGATCGAGCCCGGGCGGCTCCGTGGTGACCTGGACGACGAGGTTCTGCGCGGGAGCCGCCCCGGGCGATACGATGAGGCCGAGCGCAAGCGCCGCCAGCACGCAGCCGGCGGCCGTTCTAGCCCTTGGACGCAGCCCTGAAATACTCAACGGTGCGCCGGAAGCCCTCGTCGAAGTCGACCAGCGGCGCGTAGCCCAGGAGCCGCTTGGCCTTCGAGACGTCGGCGAGCGTGTGCGGCACATCGCCGGCACGCGCCGGGGTGTGGTGCCGTTCCAGGCGCCGGCCCACGAGGACCTCGAGCCGGGTGATGATCTCGAGCAGGCTGACCCGGCTCCCGCAGCCCACGTTGAAAGCCTCTCCGCCTACCCCGGGCGCCTTGGCGGCGAGCAGGTTGGCCTCGACCACGTTGTCGATGTAGGTGAAGTCGCGCGACTGCGAGCCGTCGCCGTGCACCTCGAGCGGCCGGGCGCGAATCGCCCACAGGATGAAGCGGGGAACCACCGCGGCGTACTCCGACTTGGGGTCCTGGCGCGGCCCGAACACGTTGAAGTATCGCAGCCCGACCGTCTCGACGCCGTAGAGCCGGGTCCAGATGGCCGCGTACTGCTCGCCCGCCGCCTTCGAGGCCGCGTAGGGCGAGAGCGGCGCCACCGGCTGGTCCTCGCGCTTGGGCAGATCCGGCCGGTCGCCGTAGACCGACGACGACGACGCGTAGACGACCCGCGGCACGCGGCAGCGGCGCGCCGCCTCCAGCACGTTGAGCGTGCCGCTCACGTTGTTCTCGTTGGCGCCCAGCGGGTCCTTCACCGAGCGCGGCACCGACCGCATGGCCGCCTGGTGGAAGATGACGCGGGCCCCGCGCGCGGCGCGCAGCACCGTCGGCAGGTTGCGAATGTCTCCGCGGACCACCTCGAGCTGGCGCCGGTATCGCGCCGCGAAGGGCAGATTGGCGCGCGCTCCGCTCGAGAAGTTGTCGAGCACGCGGACGCGCGCGCCAGTCATGAGGAGCCGCTCCACGAGGTGCGAGCCGATGAATCCGGCGCCCCCCGTCACGAGCGCGAGGTCTTGCACGCGTCGATTGTAACACCGCCGCGCGGTCGCCATGCGTGGTCCGTCACTTGACACTCCGGAAACTGCCGCGCTAGGGTTGGCGACGTTCAGATGACTCCGCGCGGCTCGGGCCTCCTGTCGGTGATCGTTCCAGTCCTCAACGAGGAGGACAATATTCCCGAGCTGGTTCGCCGGCTCAAGGCGGCGCTCGACGACGGCCTGCCGTTCGACACCATCTTCGTGGACGACGGAAGCACCGATCGGACGTGGCGCCTTCTGAAGTCGCTGCACGCGGAGGACCCCCGGATCAAGTCGGTCCGGCTGGCGCGGACGTTCGGCCATCAGGCGGCGATCTCGGCCGGGCTCCGGGCCGCCACCGGCGACGCGGTCGTCGTGATGGACGGCGACCTGCAGGACGCGCCCGAGGTGGTGCCGGAGTTCGTCAAGCGCTGGCTCGACGGCGACGATGTGGTGTACGCCATACGACAATCGCGGCAGGCGTCGTGGCCCAAGCGCGTCGCCTACCGCGTGTTCTATCGTCTGCTGGCGCGGATCAGCGCGATCGATCTTCCGCTCGACAGCGGCGACTTCTCGCTGATGGACCGCCGCGTGGTCGACGTGCTGAACGCGATGCCCGAGCGCCCGCGATTCGTGCGCGGGATGCGCGGCTGGGCCGGGTTCCGTCAGAGCGGTGTGCCGTGCGACCGCGGGGACCGCTTCGCCGGCCGGACCAAGCACACGTACCGGATGCTCGGGCGCCTGGCCCTGGACGGCTTCTTCGGCTTCTCGAACAAGCCGCTCCAGCTCGCGTCCGCGCTCGGCATCGCGGTGTCCGGCGCGTCCTTCGCCCTCGCGCTGGCGCTCGTATTCCTGAAACTCGCCGCCGGTGTCCCCTTGCCCGGAACGACGGCGCTCCTCGTCGCGGTCCTCTTTCTCGGCGGGGTGCAGCTGATCTGCCTGGGGATTCTCGGCGAGTACGTCGGCCGGATCTACGACGAGGTCCGCGCCCGCCCGCCGTTCGTCGTCGCGGCCATCGTCGGCGAGACACGGCTCCCGCCGACCGCCGGCGAGCCGCAGATCTGAATCGTCGCGCGACGGCGCAGTCTCCGTTTACAGTGGCGAGCCGAGCCCGTATAGTAGCGTTCGCTAGTAGCGTCCGCGATTCCGTCGACCCCTGATCGAGGAGAACATCGATGCCGTCCTCAGCGTTTGTCGCCGCCGACTTCAAAGTCTTCGACGTGAGCGGGTTCAAGCCTCGCATGAGCGAGATCCGTACCCGCGTCCGGCCGAAGCTCGACGCGATCGGCGAAACCCTGGCGCCCGCGGTCAGTCGCTCGATCGGCGGCGAGGTCTTCGTGCACGTGGCCAGGCACGCCCGGCGGACGGTGATCCCGCCGGACGACACGTGGGTCGCGTTCGGTCCCGACGCGCGCGGCTACAAGCAGCACGTTCATTTCAAGGTCGCCGTCTCGCGTGGCGGCGTGCGGTTCCTCTTCGAGATCGGCCCCGAGCACGCCGAGAAGCAGCGCTGGGCGTCCGCCTGGAAGAAGAACGCGCCGAAGGTGGGTCCTGTCCTGCGGCGGATGCGACACCTGGGGTGGTTCAAGAACGAGCACGACGACGAGCCGGCGTCGCCGCTGGCCGATCTCACGCCGGAAGGGCTCGCCGAGTTGGCCGACGAGCTGACCCGGACTCGCGACGGACAGTTCGTCGTCGGCCGCGCGGTGCCCGCAGACGAGGCGGCCCGCTGGACCGCGGCGCAGTACCGGTCCGCGGCGCTCGACACGTTCCGTGCCCTCGCGCCACTCTACCGCTTGCGGTAGGCGGTGGAGACCCGCGCCGTCATCTTCGACATGGACGGCGTGCTGCTGGACTCGGGGGCTCATCATCGTCAGGCCTGGCGCGCGCTCCTGGACGAGCTGGGCGTCACGCCGAGTCAGCCCGAGTTCTGGCGCCTCACCATCGGCCGGCCGAGCGTCGAGGCGGTACCGCTGCTCCTGGATCGTGCGACCCCCCTTCCCGAGGCCCGGCGGCTCGCCGAGCGCAAGCAGCACCACTACCGGCGGCTCTCCCGCGAGGGCTCGCCGCCGGTTCGTGGTGTCGTCGCGTTCGTCGACGACCTCGCGGCGCGAGGGGTGCCCCGCGCGGTGGCCACCTCGGCCTCGCGGGCCGACGCCGAGCCGATGCTGGAGCGAATCGGCCTGCGGGACCGTTTCGACGTGGTCGTCACGGCCGAGGACGTTCGACGGGGCAAGCCCGACCCGGAAGTCTATCTGCGCGCGGCGCGCGGCCTGGGACACGAGCCCGCGCACTGTCTGGTGTTCGAGGACGCGCTGGTCGGCGTGCGGGCGGCGCGAAGCGCCGGCATGCGCGTCATCGGCGTGAGCACCGCCCACACCCAGACGGAGCTCTGCGCGGCCGGCGCCGAGCGCGCGATCGACCACTTCGAGGGGTTCACATGGCCGGCGTGAGCACGCCCGAGTTCAGGACCGATCTCTACACGCGCGGAAGCGACGGATGGGAGCTGCGCCAGCCCGCGCCCCCGCCGGCGTGAGCGGAAGCCGGCCGCGGGTATGCTAACGTACGGCGAACCGGAGCAGGGCGGCGATGGCTGACAAGGAGCCCTCAAGAGAAGCGAAGGAGCTGGCGGCGCAGGTCGACCGCGACGGCGGCCGGGTGCTGGCCTTGTACCAGGAGCCGGTCGGCGAGCACTGGCAGATCTTCTGCCTGCTCCCGCGCGGCAAGTGCGAGGCGAGCCCGTATCAGCGCGACCTCTCGCCGACCCACGTCAAGCGCCTCACCGAATCGATCAAGCGGCTCGACCGCTTCGTGGACCCGATCGTGGTCATCTCGCCCCGGCCGGGAGTCTACTGGACACCGAACGGCAACCACCGGCGCACGGTCCTCGACAAGCTGAAGGCGGACTTCATCCCGGCCATCCTCGTCGTCGAGCCCCAGATGGTCTTCGAGGTCCTCCCGCTCAACGTCGAGAAGGCGCACAACCTCAAGGAGAAGTCGCTCGAGGTCATCCGGATGTACCGCGCGCTCGCGAAGGAGGAGGCGGACACCACCGAGGAGTCGTGGACGTTTCAGTTCGAGTCCCCGCACTTCGTCACCCTGGGCCTTCTCTACGAGGAGAACAAGCGGTTCGCCGGCGGGGCGTTCGCGCCCATTCTCCGGCGCGTCGACAAGTTCTTGAAGCAGACGCTTGCCAAGGGCCTCGAGACGCGTACCGAGCGCGCCGAGCTGGTCCGCGGGACCGACGCGGCGCTGGCGGCGGTCGTCGCCAAGGTCAAGAAGCGCGGGATCAATCACCCGTTCGTGAAAAACTATCTGCTCGCGCGCACCACGCCGCTCACCCGTGCGCGCAAGACGCTGCCGTCCTTCGAGCAGACCTTCAAGAAGCTGCGCGAGAACCTCGAGGAGTTCGACGTGGCGAAGGTCCGCTACGACGACATCCAGCGCTCCTCGATCATGGGCGCCCCCGCCGGAGAGTGACCGTGCCGGGACCGCTGGCCGGCCGCGTCGCCGTCATCACCGGCGGGACCGGCGCGCTCGGACAGGCGGTGACGCTGCGCTTCCTCGCTGACGGCGCGGTCGTCGCCGTGCCGTACGCCGTCCCGGCGGAGCGGGACCGGCTCTACCAGCGGGTCGCCGCCGCCGACCGCGATCGCGTGGTCATGGAGCCCGTCGACGTCGCCGATCTCGCCGCGATGACCGCCTTCGCCGCGGGCATCGCCGCCAGCCGCGGCAAGATCGATGTCCTCGTGGCCGGCGTGGGCGGCTTCGCCGGGGGCTCGCTCCTCGAGACCGACGCGGAGACCTGGAAGCGCATGCTCGACCTCAACCTGACGACGGCGTTCAGCGCCGCGAAGGCGGTGGTCCCCCGCATGGTCGGGGCGCGCTACGGCCGCATCATCATCGTCGCGTCGCGCGCGGTCGTGCCCCCCGCCGCCGGCTTCATCGCCTACACCGTCGCGAAGGCGGGCGTCATCGCGTTCACGCAGGCGCTGGCCCAGGAGACGCGCGAGCACGGGGTGACGGTGAACGCGGTGCTGCCGAGCACCATGGACACGCCGGCGAATCGGGCGGCGATGCCGAACGCCGATCGTACGGGCTGGGTCCCCGTGGAGTCGGTCGCCGACGCGATCGCGATCCTCGCGCGCGAGGCGTCCGCGTACATCACCGGCACGCTGCTCGCCATTTGACGAAGCCCCGCTGACGAAGCCCCACGCCGGGCTTCCGGAAGCCCCCGTCCCCGTGTCCCCACCGGCCGTCTCCCGGTAAACGAACGGTCACCCGCTCCGTCCAATCAAACAGTGGTTGACGCGGTCAATACCCGATGCGGAGAAGACCGATGAAGCCTCTGACGACGGCGGCGGTGGTGGTGGCGACGTCGGTAGCCCTGAGCGCTGGCGTCGCAGGCGCCCAGAACGGGCGGGAGATCAGACAGAACCGGCAGGACGCACGACAGGACCGGCGGGAGCTCGCCCGCGACGTGCGACAGTAGGGGGAGCTTGCGGCCCGTGAGCCGGGAGTGACAAGGTGGAAGGCGAGAGGACGACAGCCGAGTGGAGCCATCGGACGAAGCGCTCTGCGAGCGCGTGGCCAGGCGGGACGAGGCGGCGTTCGACCTCCTCGTGTCCCGCTATCAGGAGCGGGCGTACCGCCTCGCCTGGTCCATGCTGCGCAACAGCGAGGACGCCCGCGATGTCTCGCAGGAGGCGTTCATCCGCCTCTTCGAGGCGGCCGGGAGCTTCGGCGGTCGGTCGAAGTTCTCGACCTGGTTCTACCGGATCCTGGTCAACCTCTGCCTGGACCACAAGCGCAAGCATCGCTGGTGGAAGCTGTGGGCGCGTGACGACAGCGACGAGCGGTCCGAGCCCCTCCTCGAGCGGCAGCCGGCGCCGGTCACCGACCCGGTCGACAAGCTCAGCCGGGAGCGGACGATGAAGGAGCTGGGCACCGCGGTGGATCGACTGGCCCCGCGCCAGCGGGCCGCCGTGCTGCTCAGGGTGCAGGAGGACATGGCGACCTACGACATCGCCCGGGTGCTCAAGTGCTCGGAGGCGACCGTGCGAGTCCATCTGCACCGTGCGCTCGCGACCCTGAAGAAGACGATGGAGAAGCGCTGAGATGGCGAAGCATCCCGATACCGATCTGGTGCCGTACCTGCGCGGAGAGCTCGCGCCGGCCGAGCGAGAGCGCGTCGCGCGACATCTGGAGGAGTGCCCGGACTGCCGGCAGGACACCGCAGAGCTTCGAGACCTGCTCGACCAGGTCGCTCGCTCGATCGGACAGCCGCCGGACGTGAACTGGGCCCGCTATCGGGCCGAGCTCCGCGAGAAGCTCGAGGCTCGCCGCGCGCGGCGCGCGTGGTGGTGGAGCCCCGTGCCGGTGGCGCTGTCGGCGAGCGTCGCCGGTGTCCTTCTCCTCGTCGCGGTGTGGACCGGATTCCAGATGAAAACGGGCGGAGAACCGTTCACTCCCGAGGAGGCGTCCCTCGGAAGCGAGCTCGGCTTGCTGCAGGAGTATCAGGTGGTCGAGCGGCTCGATCTCCTCGAGGACCTCGACGTCATCGGAAATCTCGACGGGCTCGCCGCGGGGCGCCCGAGCTAGCGATGCCGCGCACGCCGGTGTGGCTGGCGGTGGGGCTCCTGGGAACGATCGGCCTCTCGGCGGCGCGCACGGGGCGCGCGGCCGACGGCGCCCCTGCGCCGCCCGACGCCCAGCTGCTGCTCGACCTCGACCTCCTCACGGAAGCCGACCTCGCCCGCGACCGCGGTCTCCTGACGCGCATGCAGATGCTCGAGCGCATGCGCCTGCTCGAGGCCCTGCCCGTGCTCCAGGCGCCGCTGCCGGGCGAGGCGCCGGCGCCCAGCGAGGCGAAGGATCGATGAAGCGCCGGCTCCTGTCGACGCTGCTGATGCTGGCCGTCATCCTGGCGACCGAGGTCGCGTGGGGCCAGACGGCGCCCATCCAGGGATTCGACCGGCTCACACCCGAGGAGCGCGCGCTCGCCGAGCGGAACCTCGAGCGGTGGCAGAAGCTCACGCCCGAGGAGCGGGCCCGCGCGCTCGAGAATCATCGCCGCTGGAAGTCCATGACTCCGGAGGAGCGGGAGGCGGCGCGCCAGAACTACCGGAGGTTCCGCCAGCTCTCGCCGGAGCAGAAGGCGCGGATCCTCCAGGATTTCCAGCGCTGGAACGAGCTGCCCGAGGCGCGGCGCCAGGAGCTGCAGAAGGCGTACGATCGATTCCAGCAGCTGCCGCCCGAGCGCCGCGAGCGCATCCAGCAGCGATTCGGGCAGTGGCAGTCGCTGTCGCCCGAAGAGCGCGAGCGCGTCCTGCGCAACCAGGAGCGCTGGCGCCAGATGACTCCGGAAGAGCGCGAGCGGATCCGGGAGCGCTGGCGCCAGATGCCCCCCGAGGAGCGCGAGCGGCTGCGCGAGCAGCGGCAGCAACGGAGGGGCCAGCCGTGAGGGCGAAGGGAGCGCTCGCGCTGCTCGCGCTGGCCGCCCTGGCGGGCTGCAGCGAGGCGGGACGCGGCGGCGCCACGGCGGCGCGGCCGGGAATGACCGACGCGGCGCCGAGCAGCGCGGCGCTCGCCGCCGATCGTCAGATCGCTCACACTCTCAACCGGCTCACCTACGGGGCACGGCCCGGCGACCTCGAGCGTGTTCGCGCGGTCGGCCTGTCGGCCTGGATCGAGCGCCAGCTCCGCCCCCAGACGATCGACGACTCGGCCACCGAGCATCTGCTCGCCGAGCTCACGACGCTCCGCATGCCCATCGCCGAGCTCCTGCGGGAGTACCCCCGGCCCGATCCGAAGCTCCGCGAGATGATCGCCGGCGGAACGATGACGCGGGCCGAGATGCAGGAGCGCTATCCGGCCGACAAGTGGCCGGCGCGGATCGCGGCCGATCTTCAGGCCGCCAAGGTCGTCCGCGCCGTGACCAGCGAGCGCCAGCTCGAAGAGGTCATGGTCGATTTCTGGTTCAATCACTTCAACGTCTTCGCCAACAAGGGCGACGTGCGCTGGTACGTGTCGGCCTACGAGCGCGAGGCGATCCGGCCGCACGCGCTCGGGACGTTCCCCGACCTGGTGCGCGCCACCGCGCGCCATCCGGCGATGCTCTACTACCTCGACAACTGGGTCAGCGCCCGCCACGACTTCGTCATTCCGGCGGGACCCAACCGCGGCCGGAAGACGGGGCTCAACGAGAACTACGCGCGCGAGCTGATGGAGCTGCACACCCTCGGGGTGGACGGCGGATACACGCAGCGCGACGTGACCGAAGTTGCGCGCGCGTTCACCGGCTGGACGATCGACCGCCCGCGGGTCGAAGGGCGCTTCATCTTCCGGCCGCTGATGCACGACCAGGGCGAGAAGGTCGTCGTCGGGCACCGGATGCCGGCCGGCGGCGGGCAGGACGACGGCGAGCGCGTGATCGAGATCCTCACGCAGCATCCGTCGACGGCGCGCTTCGTGGCCACCAAGCTCGTCCGTCGCTTCGTGTCGGATACCCCACCGCCCGCGCTGGTGGAGGCGGTCGCCGCCACCTACACGGGCACCGGCGGGGACATTCCCGCGATGCTCCGCGTGATCTTCGCGTCGCGCGAGTTCCACGGCGCGGACGCCGGCCTGGCCAAGATCAAGAAGCCGTTCGAGTTCGTGGCGAGCGCGGTGCGGGCGCTCGGCGGACGGATCGACGCCCAGGGCGGCCTGGCCCTCGCCCGCGCCAGCGCCGAGATCGGCGAGCCGCTCTATCTGGCCCAGCCGCCGACGGGCTATTCGGATCGCGCCGAGGTCTGGGTGAACGCCGGGGCCCTTCTGGCCCGCATGAACTTCGGGCTGGCCCTCGCCACGGGACGTTACCCGCACGTCACGGTCGATCTCGCGCCCCTGGTCGCGGGCAGCGACCCGCGCTCGCCGGCGGACGTACTCGACCGACTGCTTGCCAACATCGTCGGCGACCAGGCGGGACCGTCGACCCGGGCCGTCCTGGCGGCGCAGCTCGCCGATCCGCAGATCACGCGGCTGTCGATGGACGACCGCGGGCCGGCGAACACGGACGTCGCCAAGCTCGCGGCGCTGGTTATCGGCTCGCCGGAGTTCCAGCGGAGATGAGTACGCCCATGGCGGATCCGCGCACGCGACGGACATTCCTGAAGGCCGGGGGATGCGCGCTGGTCGCCTACGCGGCGGCGCCGCGATTTCTCCTGCGGGCGGCGCGCGCCGCCGAGACCAGCGGCAAGGTGCTGGTGGCCGTGTTCCAGCGCGGCGCCGTGGACGGGCTGAGCATGGTGATGCCTCACGCCGATCCCGGCTACGCCGCGATGCGACCCTCGATCGGGCTCAGACCGCCCAGGCGGGGCGAGAGCGAGCACGCCGTGGACCTGGACGGCTTCTTCGCGCTGCATCCGGCGCTCGCCTCGCTGGTGCCGCTCTGGGAGAACCACGCGCTCGCCCTGGTCCACGCGTGCGGGTCCCCCGACACGACGCGCTCGCACTTCGACGCGCAGGACTACATGGAGTGCGGCACGCCGGGGGTCAAGAGCACACCCGACGGCTGGCTGGCGCGCGCGCTCCGCACGCGTTCGAAGAGCACGAGCCCCTTCCGCGCCGTCGCGATGGGCCCCACGCTTCCGCGAACGCTCCAGGGCGACGTCGGCGCGATCTCGATGCAGTCCATCGATCGCTTCGACGTCCGGGCCGGCGCCGACACGAGCGCGCGACAGGGCTTCGAGGCGCTCTACGAGCCAGGCGTTCGCGACCTCCTGCACGGGACCGGGCGCGAGACGTTCGAGGCGGTGAAGATGCTCCGGAACGCGAACGCCTCGCGCATCTCGCCCGCGAACGGCGCCGAGTATCCGCGCGGGCCCTTCGGCGAGGCGCTGCGGCAGATCGCCCAGCTCATCAAGGCCAAGGTCGGCCTCGAGGTCGCGTTCGCGGACATGCCGGGCTGGGACACCCACGTCGCGCAGGGCGCCGAGCGCGGCCAGCTGGCGCTCCGGTTCCGTGAGTTCGGGGGTGCGCTCGCCGCCTTCGCCCAGGACCTGGGCGACAAGATGGCCGACGTCGTGGTGATCACCATGTCGGAGTTCGGCCGGACCGTCGCCGAGAACGGCAACCGCGGCACCGATCACGGTCACGCCACCGCCATGCTCGTTCTCGGCGGCGGCGTGCGGGGCGGCCGCGCCTACGGACGCTGGCCCGGGCTCGCGCCGCAGCAGCTCTTCGAGGGTCGCGACCTCGCGGTCACCACCGACTTTCGCTCGCTCTTCACCGAGGTCGCGACACGCCATCTCGGCGCCGCCGCCGCGCCGCTCTTCCCCGGCTTCAAGGCCGCGCCGCCCTCGCTCGGACTCTTCGCCTGAGCCCGCGCACGGCCTGCCGCCGTTGCGGGCGGCGCGCGCCCTGTGGTACCGTCCGCGCGCATGAGCGACAACGTCACGCTCGCTCGCGACGGCGCGATCACGACCGTCACGCTGAACCGACCGGACCGGCGCAACTCGCTGAGCGATCCGATGCTCACCGACCTGGCCGCGGCCTTCGCGGAGCTGCGCGACGACGGGGCGACGCGCGTGGTCATCGTCACGGGCGCGCCACCGGTGTTCTCGGCGGGGGCCGACGCCGGGCTCAAGTCGGGGATGTCGGCCGAGGAGCGCCGGGCGGCGTTCGGCCAGCGTAAGAGCCAGTTCCGCCGGCTCTTCGAGCGCGCCAACACGCTGCTCGAGAGCCTGGAGCAGGCGACGATCGCCATGATCAACGGCCACGCGGTGGGCGGCGGGTGGGGGCTGACGCTCGCGTGCGACTTTCGCTGGGCCGCCGCGGAAGCGCAGCTGTGGATCCCCGAAGTCGACCTCGGCGTGCCGCTCGGGGTCGCGTCGACGACCCGCTTCGTGCGCCTCGTCGGGCCCGCCCGCGCGAAGGAGATCATCATGGAGTGCCGGCGGTATTCGGCCGCGGAGGCCCAGACGTGGGGCCTCGTGCACCGTGTCGTCCCCGGCGCGTCGCTCGCGAAGGAGGTGCGCGCGTACGCGGACGCGCTCGCCGCCAAGCCGTTCAAGGCCATGGCCGAGGTCAAGGCGCGGATCAACGCCATCGCGCGCACCGGGATCCCCGAGGTCAACGCGATGACGGAGGGATTCCTCGATCGTGGCTGAGGGCGCGATGATGCTGGAGGGAATCCGCGTCCTCGATCTCTCGCGCGTGATCGCGGGTCCCTATTGCGCGACGCTCATGGCCGACCTGGGCGCCGACGTCGTGAAGGTGGAGCGGCCCGGCCGCGGCGACGACCTGCGCGCCTGGCGCGGCAGCGGGATGAGCGCGGCGTTCGCGGCGATCAACCGCGGTAAGCGCGGCATCGCGGTCGATCTCCAGCAGCCCGAGGGCAGCAAGCTCGTCTTCGAGCTGTCCCGGCGCGCCGATGTCATCGTCGAGAACTTCCTCCCGGGCGTCGCCGACAAGCTCGGGCTCGGCTATGCCGCCGTGAGCGCCGTGAACCCGGCGGCGGTCTACGTCTCGGTGACGGGCTTCGGCCAGACCGGGCCACACGCGCGCCGGGCGGGCTACAACACGATCGCCCAGGGCATGAGCGGCATCATGGCGCTGACCGGAATGCCCGGGCACCCGCCCACGAAGGTCGGCGGCTCCGTCGCCGATCTGGCGGCGGCCCTGCTCGCCTTCGGCGTCGCGAACGCCGCGCTCGCCCATCGGCTCCGCACGGGAGTCGGCCAGCACCTCGACGTGAGTCTGCTCGCGTCGACTCTCGCGCTGCTCCCGGATCCGGTCGCTCACTACTTCGATTCGGGCCAGCGGCCGCCGCGCGTCGGCAACCGGAATCCGTATCTCACGCCGGCCGAGGCGTTTCGCACCAAGGACGGCTGGGTCCAGGTCGTCATCATGAACCCCGACCAGTACGCGCGCTTCAGCCGGGCGCTCGGCGACGAGTCGCTGGCGACCGATCCGAAGCTCGCGACCAACGACAGTCGGGTGGCGCATCACGACGAGTTCCGCGCGCGCGTCGAGCGGGCGCTCGCCCGGGACACGACCGCCGCGTGGGTCGCGAGGTTCGAGGCCGAGCAGGTGGCGGCCGGCCCGATCTACGAGTTCGACGAGGTGTTCGAGGATCCTCAGGTGAAGCACCTCGGTCTGGTCGCCGAGGTCGAGCAGCCCGGCTACGGGCTCGCGCGCATGCTCGCCTTCCCGGTCAGGGCCTCGGCGACGCCGGGCGCGATCCGGCGCCCGGCCCCGTTGCTCGGCGAGCACACCGCCGAGGTGCTCGGCGAGCTCGGCCTGCCGAAAAGCGAGATCGATCGTCTCGCCGCCGCCGGGGTCGTGGCGCTGGCGTGAGAACGCCATACGCGTGACGCGCACGCGGCTCGTTGCGCTCGTGATCGCGCTCGCCCTGTCGGGGTGCGCCGGGCTCCAGGTCGGCCGCGAGTTTCCCTCGCCGGACACCGCCCAGATCAAGACCGAGGTGACGGACAAGGCGCGCCTCCTCACGCTGTTCGGCGAGCCCTACCAGGTCGGAATCGACAACGGCGACCAGACCTGGCGCTGGTTCTACGCGCAGCGGAGCGCTTCGGCCACCACCAGCAAGGACCTGTCGGTACGCTTCAACGCCAACGGCACGGTCAAGTCGTACTCGTTCACGTCGAACTTCCCCGACGACATGAAGAAGCTCCGGTAACCGGCAAAGGAGACCGCCGTGGCGACCAAGATCGTTCTCTCCCCGAAGCTCCCGGCCGCGCTCGTGGACATCGCGCGCTCGCTCCTGCCCGCCGAGTTCCAGCTCGAGGTCGCCGACCAGGGCACGCCGGAGTTCTCCGCCGCCATGAAGGACGCCGAGTACTTCGTGGGATTCGCGCGCGAGAGCCTGGGCGGAGACTTCTATCGTGGCGCGCCCAAGCTGAAGCTCATCCAGCTCATCAGCGCGGGCTACGACCGCCTCGACGTCGGGGCGGCGCGCCGGGCGGGGGTGCCGGTCGCCAACAACGGCGGGTCCAATTCGGTCGCGGTCGCCGAGCACACCTTGATGCTCATGCTGGCCGTCTCCAAGAAGCTCGCCTGGCATCACCACAACGTCATCACCGGCAAGTGGCGGGTCGGCGATTTCTCGCAGACGCGGATGTACGAGCTCGCGGGCAAGACGCTGGGCATCGTCGGACTCGGGACCATCGGCAAGAAGGTCGCGGCGCGCGCCCAGGCGTTCGACATGCACGTGCAGTACTACGACGTGGTCCGGCTGACGGAGGACGCCGAGGATGCGCTGGGTGTTCGCTTCGTCCTCTTCCCCGAGCTCCTGCGAACCTCGGACATCGTCAGCCTGCACGTGCCCCTCAGCGACGCGACCCGCGGCCTGATGGGAGCGCGCGAGTTCGAGACGATGAAGCGCAGCGCGATCCTGATCAACACGTGCCGCGGGCCCGTGGTGGACGAAGCCGCCCTGCAGGTCGCGCTGGCGTCGGGTCAGATCGCCGCCGCCGGCCTCGACGTCATGGTGGAGGAGCCGCCGGCCGCGAATCACCCGCTCTTCGCCCTCGAGAACATCACGATCACGCCGCACACGGCGGGGCCGACGTGGGAGAACTGGACGAAGGCTTTTCGCAACGCGTTCGACAACGTCCAGCGCGTGGCGGCGGGGCGAAAGCCCCTCTGGGTCATTCCGGAGCTCCGGGACCTTCCCTAGCGCGGCGCCTCCGGGGCCGGGCGCTCCGGCCCCGCCAGCAGGGGCGCCGGCACCAGGCGCGTCAGCGACTCGAGCTCGTCGAGGAGCACCGTCCGGCGCCCGGCCAGCCGACGCCGAAGGTCACGATCGAGAACGAGCCGGAGGAAGCCGAGCGTGTCGCGGCCCACGCGCCGGACGCGGTCACGCCACGCGATCGCGAAGAATCCGCCGGGCGCCAGGAGGGCGACGAAGAGCCCCAGGAGCCACGGCCCGCCGAGCCGCCACACGAGGTATCCCTCCGCCAGCCAGCAGACGGGATAGAGGATGACGGACGCGATGATCTTGTAGGTCGCCTCCTCGTCCGGCTCGGGCCCGAGCCGACCCACCACGAGCGCCGCCAGGCGATAGGGAAGAAAGTGACTCGCGATTCCGCAGGTCGCCAGCGGCAGTGCGAGCAGGAGCGAGGCGCCCTCGTGGAGCACGTACCGCGTCACGGGGCCCGCCTCGTACCGTCGGGTGAGCACGCGATCGGAGAGTCCGGCCAGCCCGAGGTCACCGAGGTAGCGCTCGACCTCGGCCCGAAAGCGCAGGACGCGCCGCGGCTCGCGCTCGCGGAGATGCCGGTACGCGCGCATCGCCCCGCGCATCCACTCGGCCCGCGCCGCGGCATCACGGGCTCCCGCCGGCGCGTCGGCCCGGGCGATCGATTCGAGGGCGGTCACGAGACGATGGGTCTCGCGGTCCTCCGACTCGACGATTTCCCGGCGGAGCGCCGCCGACAGCCGCTCGGTGAGTCGTTGCGCCGCGCCTTCGGGATCGGTGGCGTGCAGCGCGATCAGATCGTCCGTCAGGAGCGGCGCGCCGACCTGAAGGAACGCGCGCCCTGCGCGAAACGTTCCAGGCTCGTGGTAGACCAGGCCGACCGGCACCAGGGCCACGCCGAGCCGCCCGCCGGCCCCTGCCTCGGCCTCGGCCTCGAGCAGCATCCGAGCCGCTCCGGATCGGAGCGGCATCAGCGCCGGCTCCGGCTGGCTGACGCCCTCGGGGAAGATGAGAACCGCGCCGCCCGCGCCGAGGTGAGCGGTCGCCGCGGCGAACATCGTCCGATTTCGACCGGGATCCGCGTTGCCATCCTGGCGACGATGGACCGGAAGAGCGCCGAGCAGGCGCAGGAACGGGCCGATGACCGGATGGCGGAACAGAGGGGCCTTGGCGAGCGCGACCACCCGGCGCGGGATGAGCGCGAGCAGGAGCATCGGGTCGACCAGGGCGTTCTGATGGTTGGCGGCGACGATCAGCGGCCCCGATTCCGGAATGTGCTCGAGGCCGACGACGTCGATGCGCCGGTAGAAGAGCGCCAGCACCCAGCGCACGAGCGCCCGGACCAGGCCGTACCCCATCCCCACCGAATGGATATTCGCTCAGCGGCCGTTGACGCGCCAGGACATTGACACCCCAGCAAAATCGGGCATAATCCCTACACTTTTCAGTCGGTCGGGCCTCTTACCGTTCCGGAACAACGGGTATGCAGCCCGGAGCGGAAGGGCGACTTTTGAAGAGCGTCATTGACGATCACGACGTGAGGGTCAGAACGCGATGAAGAGATTCATCATCAAACGGCTCGGGCTGGCGATCGTCACGCTCTTTCTCCTGTCGCTGACAATCTTCCTGTTGATGCGCGTCACCGGCGATCCCGCCGTGCTCCTCGCCGAGCCCGGCGCCAGCCAAGCGGACCTCGACGCGATCCGAGCGCAGTTCGGCCTCGACCGGCCGCTCTGGGTCCAGTACGCAAGCTTCATCACGCATCTCGTCCGCGGAGACTTCGGCCAGTCGTTCTACTACCGCACGGACGTCTTCGAGCTCTACCTGTCGCGGCTGCCGGCCTCGCTTCTGCTGGCCTCAGCCGCGATGACCTTCTCGCTCATCATCGGCATTCCAACGGGGATCATCGCCGCGGTGCGCGTCAATCAATGGTGGGACAGCGCGGGGAAGATCTTCGCGCTGCTCGGGCTCTCGATGCCGTCGTTCTGGGTCGGGCTGATCATGATCCTTTTCTTCTCCGTCTATCTCGGCTGGCTCCCGTCGTCTGGATCTGGAACCGTGCTCCACCTCGTGATGCCCTCCATCGCGCTCGGCTGGGTCTTCGCGGCGGCGCACATGCGTCTCACGCGCTCGTCGATGCTCGAGGTGCTCGGCTCCGAGTACGTGAAACTGGCCCGACTCAAGGGGCTGCCGGAAGCGCTCGTCATCTCCAAGCACGCCCTCAAGAACGCGCTGATCCCGGTGCTCACGCTGGCCGGGATCAACCTGGTGATCATGGTCAACGTGGCGATCGTCGTGGAGACCGTCTTCGCGTGGCCAGGCGTCGGCCGCCTGCTCTACGAGGGTATCGCCTTCCGCGACTTCCCGGTCGTCCAGGCGACGGTGCTGCTCGGTGGCGTGATGATCGTCGTCGTCAATCTCGTGGTGGACATCCTGTACGCCGTCATCGACCCGAGGATCAGATATGAGACCTAGCGCTTCTCGCGAGGAGAGCTACCGATGAACGGTTCCGCCGCAACCACGGACAATACCCGGTCGACGTCCGCGGTCCTGACGCTCGCCTGGCGCTTCGCCACGCTCCGGTCGCAGGGGCTCCCGGTCATCCCGATCGCGATCCTCCTCACCGTGACGCTGGTGGCGATCTTTGCCAACGTGCTCGCCCCCCACAATCCCGAGGTCGGTGTGCTGGGCGACCGCTTCCGGCCACCGGCATGGCAGTCGACCGGCACCGTCGACCACCTCCTCGGCACCGATCATCTCGGACGCGACGTGCTTTCGCGCCTCATCTTCGGCGCTCGGATCTCCGTGATCGTCGGGCTCACGGTCGTCATCGTCGCCGGGTTCATCGGCACGGCGCTCGGCATCATCTCCGGCTATCTCGGCCGCTGGGTCGATCAGGGCATCATGCGCATCACCGACGCGTGGCTGGCTCTGCCCGGGGTCACGTTCGCGATCTTCCTGGCCGCCATCGTGGGGCCGAGCGTGTCCAACATCATCATCATCCTCGCCGCAGTCTACTGGACGCGCTACGCGCGCATCGTTCGCGGCGAAGTGCTCTCGGTCAGGGAGCGGGACTACGTGCGCCTGGCCGTCGTTGCGGGCTGCTCGAAGTCGACGATCATGCGGCGCCACATCCTGCCCAACGTCATCAACTCCGCCATCGTGCTGGCGACCCTGCAGCTCGGCCAGGCGATCATCGCCGAGGCGACGCTTTCCTTCCTCGGCGTCGGCGTGCCGCCGCCCCAGCCGGCGTGGGGGTTGATGCTGGCCGACGGCAAGAAGGGCCTGATGGCCGGCTACTGGTGGCTGACCGTGCTGCCGGGCTCCTGCATCATGCTGATGGTCCTTTCGGCGAACCTCCTGGGCGACTGGCTCCGGGTGAAGTTCGACCCACAGCTCCGCCAGCTGTGACCGGTCCGCTCCTCGAGCTTCGGGGCCTCTCGACACACTACGTGAGCGCCCGCGGCACCCGCGTGACCCGCGCGGTGGACGACGTCTCGCTGGTGCTCGACCAGGGCCAGACGCTCGGCATCGTGGGCGAGTCCGGCTCGGGAAAGACGACGCTGGCCCTCTCGCTGCTGCGATTGCTCCCGCCCGCCGCGCGCTTCGTCTCGGGCGAGATCCTGTTCGAGGGCTCGGACCTGCTCAAGAAGTCCGAAGCCGACATGCGACGGATCCGGGGTAAGCGGATCGCCATGATCCTTCAAGATCCAATGGCGTCGCTGAACCCGCTCTTCACCGTGGGGGACCAGGTCGCCGAGCCGATCCGCGTCCACGAGGGCGCGTCCCGCCGGAATGCATGGAGCCGCGCGACGGAGCTCCTGAAGGCCGTCCGCATCGCGGCGCCCGAGACGCGCGTGCGCGAGTATCCCCACCAGCTCTCCGGTGGCATGCGCCAGCGCATCGTCGGGGCCATCGCGATCTCGTGCGAGCCGCGGGTGCTCATCGCCGACGAGCCCACGACGAGCCTCGATCTCACGATCCAGGCGCAGTACCTGAAGCTCCTGCGCGATCTCCAGCGCTCGCACAATCTCGCGCTGATCTTCATCACCCACAACCTCGGCATCGTGGCCAAGATGTGCGACCAGGTGGCGGTGATGTACGCGGGCCGTCTGGTCGAGTTGGGCCCGGTCAAGCAGATCTACAACGCGCCCGCGCATCCTTATACGCGGGCGCTCCTCGAGTCCATCCCCCGGGTCGGCGACAGCCGCAAGCGGCTCACCGCCATCGACGGCCAGCCGCCGGACCCGTCCGCGCCGCCCCCCGGCTGCGCGTTCCACCCGCGCTGTCCCAATGTCATGGACCGGTGCCGGACGGAGGCGCCGCCCGAATTTCGCGTCACGGACTCGCAAACGAGCCGCTGCTGGCTGTCGGACCCCAAGCCCCGGTGACGGACTGAGACGATGGCGGGACCTGTCCTCGAAGCCAAAAACCTCGTCAAGCACTTCCCGGTCAAGCGCGGGATCTTCTCGCGCCAGGTCGCCGTGGTGCGCGCGGTGGACGACATCTCCTTTTCCATCGATCCGGGCAAGACGCTCGGCCTCGTCGGCGAATCCGGGTGCGGCAAGACCACGACGGCGAAGATGGTCCTGCTCCTCGAGCAACCGACGGGCGGGGTGATGAGCTTCGAGGGCCGAGATCTCCAGGCGCTCGACGGCGGGAGCCTGCGCGCCTACCGCCGCTCCGTGCAGGCCGTCTTCCAGGACCCCTACGCGTCGCTGAATCCGCGTATGCGCGTCGGCTCGATCATCGTCGAACCGCTCGTCACCAACGAGTCGCTGCCGTCCGCCGAAGTCCGCAAGCGCGTGCTGCGTCTGCTCGACCTCGTCGGTCTCCCGGAGCGCTCGGCCGATCTGTTCCCTCACGAGTTTTCGGGCGGCCAGCGCCAGCGCATCGCGATCGCGCGAGCCCTCTCCCTCTCGCCGAAGGTGGTGGTGCTCGACGAGCCGGTCTCGGCGCTCGACGTGTCCATCCGCGCCCAGATCCTCAATCTCCTGAGAGATCTCCAGGCCCAGCTCGGCGTGTCGTACCTCTTCATCGCCCACGATCTCGCCGCGGTGTCCCACATGAGCCACGCGATCGCCGTGATGTACCTCGGCAAGATCGTGGAGGTCGGGGACGCCGACATCGTCTCCAAGTCGCCGAAGCATCCGTACACGGAGGCGCTCTTCTCGGCGGCGCTGCCGTCGCACCCCGACGAGCGGCGCGACGACGAGATCATTCTGACCGGCGAGGTGCCGAGTCCGATGAACCCGCCGTCCGGCTGCCATTTCCACCCGCGCTGTCCTCACGCGATGCCGCGCTGCTCCACCGAGGAGCCGAAGCTGCTCCCGGAGTCCGGCCGCACCGTCGCCTGCCACCTCTTTTCGAAGTAGGAGTCGGTTGGACTTCGTTTCGCTCCACGCGCAGTCGAAGCCCGACGCCGTGGCCCAGATCGAAGAGGATCGCCGCGTCACCTGGCGGGAGCTGCTGGAGCGCCGCAACAAGGTCGCCGGCGCGCTCGCCAAGCTGGGCGTGGGCCCGGGCGAGCACGTGATCGTCTACGCTCCCAACTCGCTGGAGTGCCTCCTGGCGTCGGCCGCCACCCGGGCTGCCAACGCGGTGCCGGTGCCCATGAACCACCGTCTGGTCGCCGAGGAGGTCGGCTACATCCTCGAGAACTCCGACGCCGTCGCGGCGTTCGTGGGCGGCCCCTTTGTGGCGATGGCCGACGAGGTCCATCGACGCGCCGAGAAGATCCGTCTCTGGATCCTCCTGGGTGAGGAGCGGCGGAGCTGGGCGGCGAGCCTCGACGAGCTCCTCGAGCACGACGCCGAGCCGCCGGCAGTTGATCCCGCCCAGGGTCTCGGCGGCTCGATGATCTACACCGGCGGCACCACCGGCAGACCGAAAGGCGCCTTTCGAGCGGCCTCCGATCCGCAGGTCACGCTGGCGTACATGCAGTCACTCGGCATGATCCACGACCCGCACGTGCACCTGGTCGCCGGGCCGCTCTATCATTCCGCGCCGGGCTCCTTCGCGCTCTTCTCCGCGGTCATCGGCGGGACGGTGGTCGTCATGCGCCGGTTCGACCCGGAGCACGCGCTCCGCCTCATCCAGACCCACCGGGTCACCAGCACCTTCATGGCGCCCGCGCTGGTCAAGCGCATCGTCGACCTGCCCGAATCGGTGCGCGCGCGCTACGACGTCTCCTCGATGCGTTCGCTGGTGGTCGCGGCGGCTCCGTGCCCGATGCGGGTCAAGGAGGAGGCGCTCCGGTACTTCGGTCCGTGCTTCTACGAGTTCTACGGATCGACCGAGCTCGGAATCAACACCGTCCTGCGGCCCGAGGACGTTCTGCGAAAGCCCGGCTCGTGCGGCCGCGCGGCGCCCGGGATCGACATCGCCCTCCTGGACGACGACGGCAATCCCGTCCCCGTCGGCGAGCCGGGCGAGCTCTACGTCCGGCGATTCGGCGGCATGTACAATGCCTACTACAAGAGCCCGGAGGCGACGCGGCAGACCCGGCGGGGCGACTGGTACTCGGTCGGCGACGTGGCGCGCGTGGACGCCGACGGCTATTACACGCTCTGCGACCGCAAGCGCGACATGATCATCTCGGGCGGCGTGAACATCTATCCGGCCGAGATCGAGGACGTCCTGCACCGGCACCCGGCCGTCGACGACGTCGCCGTGTTCGGCGTGCCCGACGACGACTGGGGCGAGCGGGTTCACGCCGCGGTACGGATCCGCGCGGGCCACGCGCTCACCGCCGACGAGCTGCGCGCCTTCGCCAAGAAGCACCTGGCCGACTACAAGGTGCCGCGCGAGGTCTCGTTCCTCGAAGACTTTCCGCGCGACAGCGCCGGAAAGCTCGTCAAGCGGCTGCTCCGCGACCCCTACTGGGCGGGGCACGGCCGGACGATCTGACGGCGCTCAGGACCCCTGCAGCGCGAGCACGTTGAAGGCGGGAACGGGCCTGGAGAAGCCCTTCAGCGTCAGGCTGCCCAGATCCTCCACCTCGACCAGCGCCTCGACCGCTCCGAGCACGCGCTGCGAGATCAGGATCTGCCGCGGCTTCGCCTCGCCGCAGAGCCGCGCGGCCATGTTGGTCACGGTGCCGATCGCGCCGTAGTCCATCCGGCCCTCGAAGCCGATCGCGCCGATCGTCGCGTAGCCCTGATCGATCCCGACCCCGAAGTCGAGCTCGTAGCCGCGCCTGCGCCACCTGACGAGCAGCTCGTCGACCTCTCCGCGCATCGCCGCCGCCATCCGTACCGCGCGCTCCGCCGCGTCGGCGACCGGCACCGGGTCGTTGAAGAAGATCATCATCCCGTCGCCGGTGAAGCGCTCGAGCGTGCCCTCGTGCGCCAGGATGAGCCGCCCCATCACCGCGTGGTATTCGCGCAGCACGCCCATGACCTCCTCGGGCTCGGACGTCTCGGCGAAGGCGGTGAACCCGCGGAGATCGAGGAAGACCACGGTGATCTCGCGCCGGTGGCTCTTGAGCGGGTCCTCGGTCTCGCCGCTCACGATCAGCTCGGCGAGCTGGGGGGAGAAAAAGCGCTTGAGCCGCTCGAGCCGGTCGAGCTGCGCGAGCTGCTGCTCGACCCGCTGCGCGAGGGTCCGGTTCCAGTCGGCGAGCTCGTCGTGCAGCACCTTGATCCGGAGCAGCGACTTGACGCGGGCCAGGAGCTCGGGCTGGTTGATGGGCTTGCTCAGGAAGTCGTCGGCGCCCGCCTCGATCCCCTTCACACGCTCCTGGGTAGGATCGAGCGCCGTGACCATGATGATCGGCAGCATCGCCGTCGCGGGGTTCTCCCGGATCTTGCGGCAGACGTCGTAGCCGCTCATCCCCGGCATCATGACGTCGAGCAGCACGAGCCCCGGCCGGTCCTTCTCGACCTTGACGAGCGCCTCGGCGCCGTTCGCGGCGGTGACGACGTCGTATCCCTTGATCGTCAGGAGGTCGGCGAGCAGCTTCACGTTGACCGGCACATCGTCGACCACCAGGATCTTCTCGGGCATGCGCTTCGCTACCTCGGGGCGTGCCGGTCGAGTGTCTGACGGACCACGTCCATGAACTCCCGCACCTTGATCGGCTTGGTCTGGTACCCGTCGAACCCGGCGGCCAGGATCTTCTTGCGGTCCTGAGTCATGGCCGACGCGGTCACCGCGATCACCGGGATCGCGCGGGTCGCCGGATCCGCCCGCAGCTGGCCGAGGGCGGTGATGCCGTCCATCCCCGGAAGCTGGATGTCCATCAGGATGAGCGCGGGCCCGCGCTCCTTCGCGAGCCGGACGCCGTCTTCTCCGGTGCCCGCCTCGATCGTCTGATATCCGGTGTGCCGAAGCACGTCGCGCACCAGCTTGAGGTTCTTCTCGTTGTCCTCGACGATCAGGATCAGCTCGTTGGCCATGGCTTCACCGGAAGTGTGAACGTGAACGTCGCGCCCTGACCCAGCTGGCTCTTCACCCAGATCTTGCCGCCGTGCAGCTCGACGAATCGCCGCGACAATGTGAGGCCCAGGCCCGTCCCCTCGTGCTTCTTGGCGTAATCCGTCCCCACCTGACGGAACTCCTCGAAGACGGCTTCGTGGTCCTCGGGCGCGATCCCGACGCCGGTGTCGCTCACCGAGATCTCGGCGACGCCGTCCACGAGCCCGGCGTGGACGTCCACCCGGCCGCCCTCGGGCGTGAACTTGATCGCGTTCGACAAGAGGTTCAGGAGCACCTGCTTCACCTTGCGCTCGTCGCCCTTGACCTCGCCGAGCTGCGGGTCGATCCCCACCTCGAGCGTAATCGCGCGGCGGGCGGCGCGCTCGCGCACCAGCGTCACCGCGTTGTCGATGGCCTGCGGGAGGTGGAAGTCGGCCACGTCCAGCTCCATGCGCCCGGCCTCGATCTTCGCCAGATCGAGGATGTCGTTGATGAGCGACAGCAGATGGCGGCCCGAGGAGAGGATGTCTTGCAGGTACTCGTCCTGTTTCGCGTTGATCTCGCCGAACATCCGCTCGAGGAGGACTTCCGAGAACCCGATGACCGCGTTGAGCGGCGTGCGGAGCTCGTGCGACATGCTGGCGAGGAACTCGGACTTGTGCCGGTCGGCGATCTCGAGCTGCCGGCTCTTCTCCTCGATCTCCTGGAACAGGCGCGCGTTCTGGATGGCCAGCGCGGACTGGGTGGCGAAGGTCCGGAGCAGCTCGATGACGTCCGGGGCGAATTCGCCCGGCGTCTTCCGGTTCACGACGAGCCCGCCGATGATGCCGCTCTCGCGGATGAGGGGCACCGCCAGCAGCGCGCGGTAGCCGGTGCGCAGCACGATCTCCCGCACCCGGCTCTGATACGTCGCGTCCTGCAGGATATCCGGGATCTGAACCGGCTCGCGGGTCAGGGCCATCCGGCCCATCGCGCCTTCTCCCTTGCGGATGAACGTCGAGCGGAGCAGCTCCACCAGCTCCGCGTCGAGGTTCTGCGTGGCGCGCAGCAGGAACGTCTCTGTCTCCTCGTCGTACTCGTAGATGGCGCCGCCGTCGCTGCCCGACAGCTGACTGGCGCGCGAGACGATCGTCGCCAGCACCGTCTCGAGGTCGAGCGTGGAGCTGACCGCCCGCCCGACCTCGCCGAGGGCCTGCAGCTCGCCGACCGACCGGGCCAGCTCGCGGGTTCGCGCCTGCAATTCCTGGAACAACCGGACGTTCTCGATGGCGATCACCGCCTGATCGGCGAAGGTCTTGAGGAGCTCGATCTGTCGTTCGGTGAACGGTCGAACTTCCGTGCGGCGGATCAGGATGGCCCCGATCGGCGTGCCTTCGCGCATCAATGGCGTGACGAGGACCGTGCGGACACCGACGTCCGCGGTCCGGACGGCCCGAGTCCCAGAGAACTCCGTATCGAGCAGCGGCTTGATGTCCTCGATGTGGATCGTTTGTCGGTCGATAATCGATCGCGCCGGGGGGAACTCGCGGCTCAGCGGGATCAGCTCGGGCATGTTCACCGGAAGCGACCCGAACTGGGCGACCCGCCGCACCGCGTCGCCCTCGACGCGGAAGATCCGCGCGTCAGTCGCGCCGCACACGCGGGCGGCATTCTCGGCCACCGCGTCCATGACCGGCTGCAGGTCCGTCGGCGAGCTCGAGATGACGCGCAGGATCTCGGCCATCGCCGTCTGCTGCTCCAGCGATTCCGTCAGCTCACGGGTCCGCTCGTCGACCTTGCGCTCGAGGCCGGCGTACGACTCCTTGAGCTGGGCGGCCATGCTGTTGAACTGGCTGCCGAGCGCCTCCAGCTCGTCGCCGGTGCGGACATCGATCCGCTGATCCAGCTCGCCGGCGCCGATCCGGGCGGCGCCGACCTGGAGCGCCTGGATGGGCGTGACCATGCGCCGCGCCAGCACCAGGCTGGCGGCGACGGCCAGCAGCACGCCGAGCACGAGGAGCGCGATCGTGCGCTGGATCGAGGCGTAGAGGCTCTCGAACGCCTCCTCGAGTGGCTGCTCGACGAAGACCGACCACCGGAGCGAGGCGATGGTCGCGTAGGCCGTCATCACGCTCCGGTTCTTGAAATCGCGTGCGATCGTCACCTGCTCCTGCCGCTCACCGGGCACCGCCGGCGGCGCGGCGAGGGCGCTCTTGACCTGGTCGAGCCCGGCGAACGTCGTCTTCTGGAGCACCAGGCTGATGTCCGGGTGGGCGATGAGGACACCCTGGGCGTCGACGACAAAAGCGTGACCGGCCTTGCCGATCTTGATCTGGGAGACCACGTCCCAGATGAATTTGAGATTCACCGCGGCCACCGTCACGCCGGCGTCCTTGCCGCTCCCGGCGATGGCGATCGTCATGTAGGGCTCGGACTCCTTCCGGAACTTCACCGGCCCGTGGTAGACCTTGCCGGCCTTGGCCTCGACGAACTCCGGCTCGTGCGAGAAGTCGATGCCGCTGCCGGTCACGTCCATGGCCAGACGCGAGACGCGCAGCTGCTCCTTGCCCTCGGCGTCGAGGTGGCTGATCTCGGTGATGGCGAGCACTTGACGGAGCAGGCGCAGGTAGTCGACGCGCCGCTGGTACATCGCGGCCGCCGGCGCGCCCAGCTGGGGCTGCGTCGTCCAGCCGATCTGGCGCTCGATTTCCTTGATGAAGTCCTCGATGCGAGAGGCCACGCCGAGCGCCTTCTCGCGCTGGAGCGCGACGAGGCCCTCCCGGTTCTCCTGATATGAAAAGTAGATCTCGATGGCGCCGGACGCGAGGAGGGCGCCGCTCACCAGGCCGGCGAAGACGATCACGTACTTCCGGAAGAGGCGCCCGCGGGGCGTCACACGTCTCTCGGGCCGTCGCTCGACGACCGATCTTCGGAGCGGAGGTCGAACGACGCGGCGCTCATCTGGGTCTCCCGTTCACCCCGACAATATCACCAGGAGCCGCGGGACCGACTTTTCCAGGCAGCGCTTGATCTCGTCGCGACAGGCCCGGAACACGTCCTCGCCCTGGGTAGCGGGGTCGTCGATGTCGCCGTCCTCGCCGACGAATTCCCTGAGCGTGAAGACCGGCCGGCCGCGCGCCTCATCGAAGGCATCGAGCATCTGCTTCTGGCGCGCCGTCATCGTCAGGATCACGTCCGCCTCGGCGAGCAGGTCGCGGTGCCGCTTCAGGTCGGTCGAGGCGAAGTCATCTTCGGCCAGATGGATGCCCTCCTCGCGCAGCGCCAGCCTCGCGTCGAGCGAGGCGATCATGCCGTCGCGCGCGTAGTTGGCGATGCCGCCCGACCTGACGCGAATGGCGCCGTCGACGCCGTGCCGCGCCAACATCCGCTCCAGGAGCACGTGGGCCATCACGCTGCGGGCGGTGTTGGCGTGGCACACCATCAGGACTGTTTTCACGGCTCCTCGTACCGGGACTTCCAGAAGCGCCGTCCGCCGCCCAGGTCACGCCATTCGTCGGCGGGGCGCTCGTCGATCTTCTGTCCGAACTCGATGCTCGGGGGCTGCTTGAGGTTGCTGCCGAGCGTCTCGGGGAAGAGCTTGGTCAGCTCCTCGGGGTCCCAGCGCCGCACGTGCTTGATGTGCCGGACGGCGTGGGGCTGGGCCAGCAGCGTGTAGCCGAAGCCGCGCGCGTGGAAGACCTGGCCGTTGACGTTCGCGGCGGCGTCGCTCGACAGGTAGACGACGATGGGCGCCACGTTGTCGGGGTCGCGATCGGTCCCGACCGCCTGCTCGCTCGGCCACTTGCCGGTCTGCTCGAAGACCGCCCGGCCCCGCGGCGTCGAGTCGATCATGCGCGTGGCGCCGCTCGGCATGATCGCGTTCACCGTCACGCCGTACTTCGCCATCGCGTTCGCGGTCGACCACGTGAGCCCGATGATGCCGGCCTTGGCGGCGGCGTAGTTCGGCTGGCCCGGCGCGCCGAGGGCGGACACCGAGGACATGCTGATGATGCGGCCGCCCTTCTGCTCGCGCATCGAGACGGAGGCGGCGCGGACCACGTTGAACATGCCCTTGAGGTGCACGTTGATCACCGCATCCCACTCGTCCTCCGTCATGTTGAAGATCATCCGGTCGCGCAGGATGCCGGCCACGTGGACCACGATGTCGATCCGGCCCCACGCGTCGATGGCCTGCTGGACCATCTGGGCGGCCTGGCCGAAGTCCGCCACCGAGCCGTAGTTGGCCTTCGCGGTGCCGCCGTACTTGACGATCTCGTCGACCACCGTCTGGGCGGGGGTGTTCTCCTTGCCCTCACCGCTCAGCGACACGCCGAGGTCGTTGACGACCACCTTCGCCCCCGCCGACGCCAGCGCGATCGCGATCCCGCGTCCGATCCCGCGTCCGGCTCCCGTCACCAGCGCTGTCTTTCCGTCGAGCATTCCCATGGTCACTCCACCAACGGTCGATAGTAAGGGTTCCCTGCCTTGACCCACGCTCCGTGCATCTCGCGAAACTCCCGGCCCATCGGGTCGATCCCGCGCATGGGCATCGTGCCGCGTCGGATCGTGAAGTCGTGGGGCGCCAGCTCGCCGGCTCTCGCGAAATGGCGCGCCGCCGCCGCCGTCCGTCCCTGAGTGAAGAGCCACTCGCCGAGCCCGAACTCGGCGCGCGCCCGCTGATCGTCGTCGGTCGGCAACGTCTGCAGCGCGCGAACCCGCGCCTCCGGAAGGGCTGCCGCCTCGCCGCGCACCCAGCCGCGGAGCGCCGCGAGGTGCGCGGCCGCCGCGACGCCGGTGATGTGCTTGAACGTGTCGGTCCCGAACGCGACGTCGTTCGGCCGCACGATCCTTCCGCGCTCGTCGATCCAGAGGATCGTCGGCACGTTCACGATGTTGTAGCGATCGGCGAGCGCGTGGGTCGTGTCGATCAGCGACGGGTGCGTGGGTCTCGCCGCTTCGATCCACGGGCGCGGGTCGTCGGCCGACTTGTCGATCGCCACCGTGATCACCGTGAACCCGAGCCCCCGCAGCTCCTCGTGCACCGCCTGCCAGACCGGCAGGTCGAGACGGCACCCTCACCACGACGCATAGGCGACCAGGAGCACCTTCTTGCCGCGATGCTCCGAGAGCGTGTGGCGCCGCCCGTCCAGGTCGGGAAGCGTGAAGTCCGGCGCCTCGAGCGAGGCGAGCGCCTCCGCACGCGCCCGCGCCGCCACGCCCAGATAGGCGGCATGCTCGTCCGGGTCGAACGCCACCGGGCGTCCCTCCGCCTCGGCCCGCTTCAGGAGCTCGGCTCCGTCCCGCGCGCCCAGCGCGGCGACTCGCCCGTCGTCGATGATCGTGAAGGTCGCCTCCGTCATTCCCTCTCCTGTCCCATTCGCTCTCCTATCGATCGGCCGACTCGCCCGCCGGCCCCGCCCCGTCCCGGGCGTACCCCTGGGCGATATTACTGTAACCGGGGCTCGCGGGGGCGCGGGAGACGCGGGGCGCCGCGCCCCCGGCTGCTACTTCCAGGCCCAGGTCGGCTGCTCGAAATGGGCGACCCGCGTGGACCGGCCGTGGACGACGACCTCGCGGATCTGATAAATCACCGCCGCGGTCGGCGCGTGGATGAGCGACGACAGCAGCGGGACCTGGATTACCGGGCGGTCGCTCTCGGGAATCGAGATCAGGCGCGGAACGTCGGGCTTGTCGAGCTCGGCGAGCGGCACGCGGTACACGTGCGCCACCTCGGCCGGATTCGGCGCCAGCTCGATCGGGTCCCCGGCCCACGCGACGACGGGCGTGATGATGAAGCCCGAGCGCGTACCGTAGTCGTCGAGGAGCCCCAGCACCGAGGCCGGCTCGAGCGCGAGCCCGACCTCTTCCCGCAGCTCGCGCAGCGCCGCGCGCTCCGGGCTCTCGCCCGCGTCGATCCGGCCGCCGGGCAGGGCCCACTGACGGGCGTGGGCACGGAGCGTCGCGGTGCGCCGGGTCAGGAGAAAGCAAGCGCGCCCTTCGTCGTCCGGGAGGAGCACGACGGCCACCGCGGCGGGCCGGCGACCGTCCGGCGCGATCGGCTGCCGCTCGAATCGGCCGAGATTGCTCCGGACTCGCGCCCGCAGCGCCTCGTCGAACCCGCCGACTTGATCGGCCACGCTCGAGCGCGCCGTCATCCGAGGCCCCAGCCGCGTACGCGAGCCGGGGTGATCCGGAACATGACGCGGTTCGACGGCATGGCCCGGCCGTTCCAGAGGCGCTCGAGCCGGCGGTACTTCGCGTGGAAGCGCTCGATCAGCGTGCGGCGCTCGGCGCCGTCGTCGAGAAACTCGGCGCGCCCCTGCACCGTGAGGCCGCGCACCTCGCCGCCGGCGACGACGTCCTCCGCCACCACGCATACGCGCGCGTCGCGGCGCAGGTTCCGGACCTTCTGGGTCTCCGCGACGCTGATCATGGTCAGGGTCGCCGGACCGTGCAGGAACCACATCGGCATCGCCAGAGGGGCGCCGTCGGCCTGCACGGTCGCGAGCACGACGACCTCCCTGGTGGCGAGGAACCCCTGGATCGCCGCCTCGTCGAGGCGCATCTAGTAGGCGGGCAGCGTGCCGGCCTTCACGCCGGTCTTGCGCACCGCCGCCACCTCCTCGGCGGCCTTGGCCGCCATGAAGCGGCTCTCGCTCGCGAGGGTCACGAACTGGTAGCCGGCCGCGACCATCTTCAGCGCGTAGGCGGCCGTCCCGTTGTGGATTCCCGCCGCGACGCCGTGCCGCTTGCAGGCCTCGACGATCTTCTGCTGGGCCTCCACCACCGGCGGGTCCGTCTGATCCAGGCGCGGCTTGCAGCCCATCGTCAGCGAGAGATCCGACGGGCCGACGTAGACCCCGTCGACACCGGGCACTTTGAGGATCTCGTCGATGTTCTTCACCGCCTCGGCGGTCTCGATCATCGGCATGACGATCAGATCGTCGTTGGCGTGGTCGCCGTAGTCGGCGCCCGCGTAGATCGACGCGCGCACCGGACCCCAGCTCCGGTAGCCGCGCGGCGCGTACTTGCAGGCGGCGACGAGCGCCTCGGCCTGGGCCTTCGTGTTGATCATCGGGCAGATGACGCCGTAGACGCCGGCGTCGAGGATCTTCATGAGGAGCGCCGGATCGTTCCAGGGCACGCGGGCCAGCGGGATGACCGGCGTCGTCGAGATCGCCTGCAGCATCGTGACGGCGGTCTGGTAGTCGATCACACCGTGCTGCATGTCGACGGTCAGCGAGTCGAATCCTTGATGCGCCATCACCTCGGCGGAGAACGAGCTCGGAATGGACAGCCAGCCGTTCACCACCGCCTCGCCCCTCGCCCAGATCTTCCTCACGGTGTTCTCGCGCACGGGCTCCTCCTTCGATCGTCAGTTGACAACGGCGGCTCCGTCACCCGAGCTCGGGGCGACATACGACCCGAAAGTTGCACCACTTGCAGATTCTGAGGTCCTCGGTCTTCTCGAAGTCGGCGATCGCCGCGACGTTCGCCGCCGGATCGACCATGTACGCCTTCATCGAGCGGATCGAGAGGCGCAGCTGCTCCTTGATGGCCTCGAGCCGCTCCTCGTTCCAGGACAGCTGCGTCACCTCGGGCTCGCGCAGGTTCGCCTCGAAGAGATCGACCTTCGCCGGCGGCACGCCCAGCACCTCGTCGGCGTAGAGCGCGTAGCAACCGAGCTGGAACGCGGCGCCGTCCGGGGTCGCGCCGCCCGTCTTCCAGTCGACGAGCGCGAGCCGGCCGTCGTCGGTCCAGAAGCCGAAGTCGGGCGCCATCCACACCGGCGTGCCCTCGAAGTCGAACACCTTGGACCAGTGCTCGATCGACCAGTGTTCGGGCGGCGTCTTGCGGATCGCCGCCACCAGCGGCAGACGGAAGAAGTTGCGCAGGCAGACCGTGACGTTGCGGGAGAGCGCCTGCCACACCTCGGGCTTCAGGTCGATCGCGTACTCGTGCTCGAACAGCGCGACCGTCT
>Ga0137403_10000117_pt1 | contig 90840 bp, 62 predicted proteins | sample CZOMad2_1_16fung_FD_122057 | JGI IMG/M metagenome (GOLD analysis project Ga0137403, IMG submission 122057) | Vadose zone soil fungal communities from Angelo Coast Range Reserve, California, USA - CZOMad2_1_16fungal (Hybrid Assembly) | ecosystem: Environmental > Terrestrial > Soil > Vadose zone...
ACATCAACGGCAAAGCTCGCCCTCAAGGCGGTGCTGTCGACCTCGGCGCCTACCAACACTAGGTTCCGCCCTAGTGCCTTCGGGGCGTTCGGAACAGCCCTCAATCCAGACTGGCGGTGCCAATCTAAAAAGACTGGCACCGTCGGTCCTTTAAGCGGCTCGCGCGACCTCGGTGCTTCCAGAGTCTTCCAGGGGCCATTTTGCAATGATTGCAGACGAATATATCGAGAGGCCGGACGATCGAACCCTGTCAACCGACGAATACGGCGGATCTCAAATGCCGGAGAACAGCAGTAAGACGACTGGGCAGGTCATTATTCTAGCAGCGGTCCGGCCCACAGACGAAGGCGGGGCCCCTCGCACTGAGCCCAATTCGACAAAACCAAGCCTGCCGCGACGCCCCCTCGGGGGAGGCACGCGAGCAGAGGTCCGCACGCTTGCGCGGCAGTTTATCCAAGGAGACGGCATGGCTGTAGAAAAGACCAGAGGGGATATACGGCCCCTTTGCTACGAACATCACGTTGAGATGAAGCCGGTTCAGCTAGAAAAGAGCACTAGTCCTTTCACAACCTATTCCCTCGCATACGCGTGTCCGCTTTCTGGCTGCGTCATCTGTTATGCGGGTAAGACTGGGTACTTCGCGGCCGAGGGCAACGACGAAAGTAAGCGAGTCGGCGTACTGCGAGTGAGCTGTCCTCAAGATGGACGACCTATGTATCTGGCGGAGATTCACCCTCAGAACACAAGTCTTCGCTTGTGGAGATGCGGGAAACCTAACTGTCAGGGACACCTAGCAATCGAAGAATTCATATTTGAGCCGAATGACCCTTTCATAGAACAGTATTTACGAACGAACGGATAGAAATTGCTGGCACACACACTTCAGGCTATTGGTTGGAGGCTCCGACTTGGGCGCCCACTAACTCCAATTTTCTCCTCCTAGGCGTGGGGAACACCCTCAGGCTGAACGGGCGGTACCAGTCACAAGGGGCTGGGCCGCCCGCTCCCCATTTGGGTTCGAGGAATGTATTGCTCGAATCCGAAATCCTGGATTATCTCGGCATTTTGGGGGTAGGTTTCCGGAGGAAGCGGCTTCATCAGGAATCCCCGGAACAAGCCTTCTACCATGAGAAGCCGGTGGAACACGCTAAGAATAGCTCGACGCAAACTGCGCTTCCGCCACGCAGCACCGGCGATTAGCAGGGCCAGCAAGAGAGTCCATAGACCCATCCAAATGAAGCCTCCTGTAATCAGAAACCATAAAAAAGCGCCAAGGCCGGCGGCCAGCCACAACGCAGCCACAAGACTCCACATGCCTCGCTCTCTAACATACGGCCACAGCAGTTTGCTTCCCATGTGGTAGCGCACGCATTGCCCTACTCCCATAAGGAATTTGCGCCTGCGTCTGCCCAATAGCCCGGATATGGTCTCTTGGGCGATCGTGTAGTGACGCACGATAGGATAATCCAGCAGGAGGACTCGATACCCCGCGTGACGGATGCGGAGGCAGAGTTCAGGCTCTTCGTCCGACTTGAGGTGTGGATTGAAGGTTCCCACCTGTTCAAGAACTGAGCGGCGATACAAAGCCGCGCCACCCGCAACGAATGAGGCGCAGGACACTTCTTTTGGAGCAGATGTGCACACCCTCTCAGGCGGGGGAGTCTTCTCGTTCGCGGCCGGCGGGAGTAGGTCGATTACTTGGCTAGACATCATGACGCCCGCCTGTGGTGCGCCTCGCATGGCGCGAAGCGCGTCTTCAAGCCAGCCCTGGAGGAGTTCCATATCCCCATCCAGAAAAAGTATGAACTCGCCCTGCGTGCGCGTATATCCGATGTATCGTCCCGCCGCAGGAGTAAGCGGCCCTGGCCGGAGACGAAGAACGCTTATGGGATAGGAGCCCGCGAGTTCAGCAGTTTCGTCTGTCGAGGCCGAATCCACCAGGATGATTTCCTTATTGGGAATAGCCGCGGTTGCTTGGAGGACTGATTCGATGAGACGGCCGATATTCCAAGCCTGATTTTTGCTGATCAACACGACCGACAACTCAATCATGAACGTATCCTTCGCTCGAAACTTCGCGAACGGCGAATCGATCCCTGGGCCAGGAACCGGGGGCAGAATTGGCGACTTACCCCATAATTTGGAAAGCCCAGCTTGCATCACTGAGGACTCGCACTGAACACCACATCCACCCAGTAGTTTGCGGAATTGGTGTTTGTTGGGAAGAGGCTCCCGCCGCCGTAAGCGTAGACTCCATTCGGCGTCGCGCTGCTATCAACCGGGGCATGCAGAGGTGCATTGTCCGTGCCGGAGGATGCGAAATAGCTCCAATCGACACTCCAGTGGCCCCCATTTATGTGATAAGAAGCCACATACAATGTGTTCGCCGTAACTGCGACTGGATTGGGGAAGTTCACCTGCTGCCAGCCAGAAGCGCTCTCGGAGGTGAACGTCGCGCTAGCCAGCAATTTACCTGCGCTGTCCCACAGGTTGCCCACATGGGTGCCAGTGTTGGCGGCACTCTTGTAGAAGCGGATCCCGGTAATATATCCGCTGACGTCCGACTTGAAGGAAATGCCCAACTCAACGGGGTAGTCGGATCCAGCATCGGCAACCGCTGGAACCGCCGTACTCGACCAGATTGTGCACGGACAGCCGCCGTTTGCCGCCAAAACCGTAATGCTCAATGCCCTGGTTGCAGTTTGCACTGGATTACTCGAGTCGGTTACCTGGATGCTAAAGCTGCTGGTCCCCTGTGTGGTCGCTGTTCCCGTGATCTGACCACTTGAGGAGAGCGTCATTCCTGCAGGCAGAGCCCCTGAAATCAGCGACCAACTGTACGGCGCGGTGCCGCCACTGGCGGCGAGGCTCTGGTTATAAGCGGCTGACTGAGAGACGCTCGGAAGAGAGGTTGTGCTGACGGCCAGCGGAGGCGGTCCGGCGTTATAGTTGAAAACGACGTCCACCCAATAGTTCGCCGAGTTGTAGGTGTTACTTGGGAATACGCTTGTGCTGCCGTATGAATAAGGCCCGTTCAGGCTGCCGCTTCCATTCTGCGGAGCGTGTAGAGGCGCGTTATTCACTCCTGAATTCGCGAAATAGAACCCGTCCACGCTGTAGTGCCCGGCAGTGGCATGGTAGGAGGCTACGTACAGGGAGTTTGCCGTGACCGGAGCAGGATTTGGGAAGCTCACTTGCTGCCAGCCAGAAGCGCCCTCTCCGGTAAACGTTGCTGTGGCAAGGAGGTTACCGCTGCTGTCCCATAGGTTACCCACATGGGTCCCCGTGTTGGCGGCGCTCTTATAAAAACGAATGCCCGTGATGTAGCCGCTGAAATCCGACTTGAAAGAAACTCCTAACTCAACTGGATAATCGGCGCCAACGTCAGCAACCGCGGGAACCGCTGTGGTCGGCCAGATAGAACAAGGACAGTTGGCCGGGCCTACGGCAAGCGTAATACCCGCGCCGGGCACCTCCAGATTACCGCTATCGTCAACGGCCCGACTCTGGATGTTCAGAGTTGGGGTATTGCCGACCGTGAATGTGTAGCTCCAATTTTCGCGACCCACGGCTGGGTGCCAGGTGTTTCCTCCGTCGACGGAGACCTCAACTGCACCCACCACGCCGCCGCCGAAGTCGACGGCTGTTCCGGAGATGGTCGCTGTGGAGCCAAGGCCCGCTGTGCTGCCTGACGAAGGCGAGGTGATCGTGGATTTGGGCGGTGTGGTGTCAGTTGAACGGGTCGCTGGCAAAAGGCCATTCTGCAGTGTCGCCGGCTGAACGCCCATATCAGCAAGAATGTTTACGGTGGCCTGCTGCATATTGGGGTCAGTGGGCGTGACGTTGTCTATCGCATGATTGTTGTCCAGCCCCCATGACCACTGCACAGTGCCGGCCCCGAAGACCAGTGCGCCACTCGTAGCGCGGTACAGGGTCAGACGGTGCGTGGCCGTGCAAGTGCCAATGCTGTTGAAGCCGATGAGACAGGTTGGCACGGTCAGAATCGTGGTTGAGAGAGGCACGAGGCCTGCTGGACGGAATCCATTGTCCTCATCCACATCCCATTCGTAGCCAAGCACCCCTGCCGGCAGAGTAGCAACCTGCCCCAGCGCAAGGGATGCAATGCTGGTGTTCCGCCAAAAGCGCATTCTGCCGTCTGCCTGTGGCACCGTAATGGAATCCCTGCGAACCTCGTTCACCAAAAAGAGGGTGCCGCTCAATGCGTTTTCCGGACGGCCCCCGTCAGCGGGTGGACTAAAGCGCGGGTCTCTCCACATGCCGGTCCAGATGGGCGGATCTGCGGGATCGATGACCTTGTTGGCCAGCGTCTCTTTATAGCAAACCAGCGTGCGGTAGGGCGTGTTTGTACCGTCCACGCTCGATTCCCAGCGAGTCTTCCAGAAGATTTCGTTGCCGCTGAAGAACGCCAGATTCACGCCAGCCGCTCGCGCGGCTTCCACATTGGAGCGTTGCCCGCCAGACCAGTATTCATCATGACCAATTGACATGAAAACTTTGTGCTGGGCAATCAGTGCACCGTTGCGGTCGGTATCCACGCCGGTAAAATAGCTGACGTCGTAGCCGTTCGCTTCGAGCCATCGAATCATTGGATACTCCGCGCTGAAAAACCACGCATACATATTTGGCACATTAAACGGCCGGTTGTAGCTCACTTTATAGGCACGGTTGACCTCCCCTGTATAAAGACTATTCCCTCCGTAGTCGTTGTAAGCGTGCCAGCTTTCATCTGACGTTTGCGCGAGGATGTTCGAATGGCTGGCATCATTGCGCACAACAAAAAGGACGGGGCTGGTCTCGCCGGTGTCCGAGCGTACGAGTTGGGCAAAATAGACTCCTGAGGTAGCCGTGCTGGGCACGACCCAAGACGCGGATATGGCCCAGTTGCCGCAATCAGTTAAGCCAGTAGAACTGTCAATTAGGCAAGGCGGCTGATTTTGCGGGAGCGGCGCGGAAGGCGAAACGGAGGCAACTAAGCGTGCTCCGTTGCCTTGATAGTAGCCAATTCGGTAGATATTAATGCTGTAGGCCGCGGCGTTGGTATTGATTTTGAAGAACACCGTCTGGCCTGCGTTCACACTGATATCGGTAGTGAATCCCTGAATGTTAGTCGAGCCGGTTCCTGCCACATACCACTGGCTGGGTGGGGCGCCAGGCAGACAGTTCTCCGCCTCGATCGGGTTTCCGGGCATAGTACAACTAGCAAAGGCCGAGACCGCTCCGCATGCGTTGATGGATATGAGTAGCACACTGATTCTGAACAAAAAAGCGAACCTGGCGAATGACCCGGGCCGACTCTGAGTTGCTTCTCGTACCGGGCGGATCGCTAGTGCGAGGTCTTGGGCATGGCACATGGCACTAACTCACTTTCAGATTTGTAGTGGTGGCGGTCCTCGGTGGGCTAGGTGCTGGAAGATGATCAGGAAATCTGGGAGAGTTTGGCTGTGCGTGATTTGCGCCCCTACCACTGTCGTTGCCGACTGTTCTCGTTCACGCGCTACTCCGTCAGGAGAAGAAGATACTTGTCTCTAAATTGGCGCAGACCTCCCGAAGCCCATATGGTTAGGACGATCAACGCAGCACTGTAAATAGCAGCCGCCGAAGCGCCTCTCAGAATCGCCGCTTGAGTCGAGGAAAGAAGGAAATAGCCAGTCATACAGAAGCCCGCAACGATCGGCTTCCAGATGATCCTCGTGACCGGGATACCCGAGAATAGACGCGAGACAGGAACGTAGTGCTGGAAGCAGTCCACCAATCTCGTAAGCAGCAGCGCAACGGCTGCGCCGCGCAATCCGAAGAAGCGGATCAGGGGCCAGCCAATCACGAAATTGCAAAGCGTATCCACCGCGACAATCCTCAAAGTAACTCTCTCTCGATGGCTAGCCACCAGCACTTGACCTAAAATGCTGGTAAATACTTGCGTAATCAGAACCCATGCGACAATTCGCAGCGCGGGGAGCGCCTGCTGAAACCCTGGATTCTTATATAGGATGGAGAGGGCCCAATCCCCCAGAAAATAGAGTCCAGCCACCGCGGGGAGAGCCAAGATCAGCAATATCTCAATTACTTGCTCCGAGATTCGCTTCAAGCTTTGAAAACCAGGCTCTACTTTTCGGCACATGAGCGGGAATACGCTTTGGCCAATACTCTGGTACACCAGCAAGAGAGGCACCATCAACTGTGTTGCCGCACTATAAAGGCCGACCTCCGTTTCCGTCGCCAGCTTGGAAAGAAGCAGGACGTTCAGACTGCTCATCACGGCAATCGTGCCGTCAATACCGAGGAATGTAACAGCGGATCGAAACGTGGCCAGGGAAAACTGAAAGTCCAGAGACGCCGGCTGCGCAGGAAATCTTCGGAGAATGATCCAGACTTCGAGGAGTGCAGCAGCAAGGAGGGAGGAGAGAAGGATTAGGATCACCACATACAATCCGTTTCTTCTAGTCAAAAGAAAAAACGAGCAGCAGACCTTCACGATATTCACAGGCACATTGACGTAGGGAATGAGATGCATCTGTTCCCAAGCTTGAAATATGCCCTCGCAAATCGCGGAAATCGCATAAGGAAATAAGCCTAGGGACATCAGTAGGATGACTAAGGTGGTGTCCGCAGGGTAGTGCATTAATCGAACAAATCCGAACAGCAGCACGAGGGAAGAAAAAGAAGAGAATGCGACGGTTGCGCAGCCATTGATGAAATAACGCCTAGTTTGGCTGCGATCTTTGGTGACCTGGCGAATCGTTAGCGTCTTCAAACCAGCGACGGCGAGCACTTGAAAGATGTAAAAGAGCGTAAGAGCCAGGGAAAGCTGGCCGAACTCGTGCGTGCCAAGATGCCGAGCAACCAGTGCGTACAAGAGAAAGCTGGTTATGCGGTTCATCGCATCACTAGTGAGAATTGAGAGGGCGTTGCCGCCGGCTTTACGCAAGTTCAGTGACATCGAAAGGCTCTCGATGAGGAATGTCCGCCCGGCGAATTCAGGAATCTACCGGATTGCAAAGCCTTGTCGGTCTTTCGCAACATGAATTATGACCTTCTTAATGGAGATGCATTGCCGGAGGGATCGGTGAGCGCCTAAGCGGCAAATCCGCTGAAGCGACGCGAATCTGCCATGGCTTGGAGTCCGGCACATCGTGATCGACTATTTACCGAGCGTCCGAGTCCAAAGAATATTTTCTGGACGTCGCTAGGCATCGTGGTCTTCCTGTTGTTACTCGTTTATGTTGTGAAGCATAACCCCGGCGCAACAGTCGTGAATCACGAGTCTTCCGCTGGCAACTGCTCTCTCTTTGCCTCGCCTTCCGGAAATGATGCCAATTCCGGCGCCAGTCCTTCATCACCCAAATCCTTCTCTGGTGCGGCCACTACCTCTGGGCCCGGCTCCGTGGTATGCCTGCTCAGCGGCACCTATACTTTGAAGGCTTCCTTTAGGCCCCCCTCCAGTGGTACGTCCTCTTCTTGGATCATCTACAAGGATTATGGCGACGGCCCTGTCAACTTCGTCTGGACTGGCGATGCTGACGCTTCCGCGATGTTCCAAATCGGCGGTGGCAGCTTTCCTTCCAAACCCTCCTATCTCGAATTCCGCGGCCTTAACCTCGATGGCCAAGGCAATGCCGCCGACGGTTTCTTCTGCCGTGGCTCTCATCACATTCGGTTTATCAACAACTTCATCTCCAACACTGGCGGCGCGGGCATCGCCTCCATCAACTGCGATTACCTCACCGCCGACCACAACTTCATCTATCACAACGGATACATGCCTTCGACTACGCCAGTACCCGGTGAGTATGGCTGGACCAGCGGGATTTCCTTCAACAGCAACCAGTGGTTCGACAACGGCTCCGGCTTTCACAACATCATCTCCAACAACATCATCGCCGGCGAATACGACGGCTCAAACCATCACACAGATGGAAACGGAATCATTCTGGACCTCAGCACCGGCTCCTACGAACCCTCCACCGCCAATACCCCTCCCGCCCTCATTCTCAACAACGTCGTCTACGGCAATGGCGGCAGGTGCATCGTGGCCTACGTCGTCACCAACTTTTGGATCGTCAACAACACCTGCTACAAAAACAACCTGGACCCTAGCTTGAAAAACGCAGGCTCCATCGAAACGAACGACTCTCATGACGGGTATTTCATCAACAACATAGTCGTGGCATGGAACAACACTCACCCAGCCTATGAGCAACAAAATTCTAATTCGAACATCTTCTATTACTCCAACATGTACTTCGAAGCAGCCAGCAATTTCACGTACTCTGAGCCTTCACAGCTTCTTCAGGCAGATCCTCGTTTTCTCAGTCCGCCGATCTTTGACCCTGCGCTTTCGGGCCAGTACGCAACTGTCTTGCCCCCTCTTCGGCTTGGCAGCGGGCTGACATTGGAACGTTCCAGCCCAGCGATTGCCCGCGGCATCGATCCGACCGCTTTGCCGAACTTGCCCCAAGCGATCGTCACCGATCTGAAGAAGTACATCTATACCGACATCAATGGGAACCGGCGCAAGCTCGGAGGTCCGATCGATTTGGGGGCTTATCAGTCCGGCAATCGCCACTGATGTCGTTCGCGCCTGCTAGTCCGCGCGGATTGTGAAAACTTCTCAGGTAAACAGCCGGTAAAGATCTTCGCCTGCCTTCTCGGTCACGAAATCGGGGACCAATTGGTCGGTGAAGCGGTTTGTCAGTTTGCCAAGGAGTTCTCGCAATTCCTTCTCAGCCGCGGTTGGCCCTCCATTTGGCTCATGCCGCAGGAAAGCAATGGTCTTCTCTTCGCAGCCGAACTTGCGTTTGTAACGGATCAGGCCTTCCTGATCAATGTCGCTCAAACCGAAATCCAGAAACAAGAGACCGCGTGTTTTAGCCTGCTGAATTCCCTCCCAGATCAGCAGATCGTTGGGGCGGTGCGAAAGATCGCCGGGAAGAGAGGCATTGAATTTGTAATACAGCGTGTCTTTCCATACCAGGAAGAAATCCCCGGCAACGATTTTGTCATCGGAGAGAGCCAGGAGAAGGAAACCGTTGTTTGCTTCCACAAACTGGCGCCAGATATTTTGGAAGAAGCTATAAGGCTGCGCGAGAAGGCCATACTTGTATTTTCTTACCTTCAGATGCATTTCAAAAAATATCCGCAGCTCCTCCTCCGACTGGGCCATTCGAACGACCAACCCCTCGCGCTGAGACTTCCGGATGGCGCGGTGCGTTGAATCATGCATTCCGTCCCAGAGCGCGTCCAGTTCCGGTCGCACATCCAAACGATGCCACTTGGCTTGCTTCACGAGCGAGAACCGCTCGTCGGCAAGCGGCAGCCTGCTGTGTAAACAACGCAGGTTGATGGGACGATGCTCGGGCAAAAGACCATCAATGAGGAGACGCCAGGTTTTCTCGTCGTCGACCAGCGGATCACAGTAATCCGAAAAGGGTAACGCCACGACCCGTTCTCCCAACATGTCCGAAATGCGGCAGAAAGGCAGGCCAGCCTGGGGTACTCCTCGGTCATCAAGCGCCACATAGGCGCTCGGCTCCCATCCATAAGTGTCAGACAGCACGCGCATCCAGCTCGGCGAGTGAAAAACACTGCTAACAGTGCGGTTGACCAGCCTGCACCACAATAGATCACTCCGAGGATCCACACAGACAATGTTCAAGTGCGCTTACCTCCGTAGAAATGAACTGACACTGGGGAATCACCGGGCAAAGACACCGACAGCAGGTTCTTGGAGCGACCTCTCCTTAGTCACCGGATCTGTAATCTGGCGTCTGCGCAAAGGCCGAGGATTGTGGCTTAGCCGCAGACCTTGCCTCCTCTGAAGGATCGCGCCTCGACTGCGCTGCCGCAGGAAGGACCAGCCGATAAGCATGGAGGAGATTGGGCACGGAAAAGTCCCATGCTAATTGAGTCTTTATGCGGCGGCTGCCAAACACGCCAAGTGACGCCCGGCGCTTCGAATCGTCCATGAGGTACGTCAAAGCCCGCGCAAATTCGCGTTCGTCATTAGCGGGCACGTACACCGCAGCATGCTGCGCCGTGAAGCGATGCTCCGGCAAGTCAAATACGACAATCGGTTTCCCCAAAGACATGTACTCCATGATCTTGAACATGGTTGAACGGTCGCTGTACGGATTCGACGGCGCCGAGTCTACACAGATGTCGGCGGCGGAGAGATATCGGCGGAGTTCCTCACCAAAGATGAATCCCATGAACTGCACGTGCGCCTCAAGGCCGAGCTCGCGCGCCTGCGCCTTCAGTTTTTCCCAGGCATCTCCGCCACCGATGAGGATGCAATGAAAATCAGTCCTGCCCAACCCGTAGACGAGGTGATAAAGAGCGCGCAAGAGGTAGTCCACTCCATCTTGGATGGCCATCACGCCTACGTATCCGATAATCGTCTTTCCCATCGCTCGTAGACGGCGATCTGGCTCGATCGTGCCATCAAGGCGGCTAAGTTCGATCCCGTTGCGAACGATGGTGATAAGCGATTCCGGCACGCGGCCGCGATCCATGGCAATCCGCTTGTACGATTCATTCGTGACGATGACGTGATCGGCAAAACGGCAGCTTAGCTTCTCCAGCCAGAGAAGCGCGCGAAAAACCACAGGGTTTCCACCGCTTGAGAACCTGGCCTGATACATTTCCGGAGACAGATCGTGATGGTCATAGACAAAACGCTTGCCGAAAAGTTTGTAGAGAATCGCAATGAAAACAAAGGTGTCGGGCGGATTGTGTGCGTGGACCACGTCAAAACCCTCGCCAAAGAGAACCAGGACCGAAAGAAGGAAGCTGGCAAGCATGGAATAACCGTATTCCAAAACGTATCCCCAGAAACCATTCGCATTCGGCGGCGCCGGATAGCGGAAGACCCGCACCCCATTCACTGTTTCGCGGAAAGGCTGTCCTTTGTGGGCCGGACAGATAACGGTCACACGATAACCCGCTGCATGTAACGCGATGGCTTCCCTGCTGACTCGCAGATCCTGAGGGAAAGGCAGGTTCTCCAACAACATGAGGATTCGATTAGTGGCAGACCTGTTCATGGCTCTCGCATCCCGATCTACACCTACACCGCCCATCTTCATACCGCTTGGGCGGCAAAAGTTCCGGCCGTACGCTGGATTCGTACTCGAGAATCCATGAAAACGTGTTGCCAAAGTTCTACGCTCATGAGTCCCCACAATAACGCACCGTGGTCGGCGAAACCGTTCTCGTGTTGCTCGATCAATTTTTCGACGAAGTTGAAGTCGAAGAGTCCGCGGTTCCTCAAAGTCGAAGGCGAAAGAACGTCACGGACGAAAGATCTCGCTTCTTTGCGAAACCAAAGGGAGGAAGGCATGGGAAATCCCTGCTTTTTCCGATCAATGATTTCTGGTGAGAGCCAGCGCCGGCTTACCTTTTTCAAGAGGTACTTGCGCACCAGACCTTTCACCTTCAGGTTCTGGGGTAGAGTCGCCGCGAATTCCACGAGTTTGTGATCCAGCAGTGGCACTCGCGCTTCCAGCGACACCGCCATGCTCATCTTGTCTCCCCTTGCTAAGAGCAGGTCAGACAACCAGAGCTTTGTGTCCACGTAAAGCATGCGGTTCAGAGGCTCGCTGGCATCAGTGCACGCGAGGTGTTGCTCGAACACGGAATCCGTGTCGTAGCCGCGCAACGAATCCTTCAGATCCTCTGAAAGCAAGGCCTGCTTCATCTCTGAATTGAAGAGTGGAAACCAGTTGACAAATCGAGTGGCCTCCTCAGGCTGGCTCAACGCGTACAGAGCCAGCTTTTGGCGGCGTAGTCCGGGAAGACGCGCCCCGGCAGCCAGCGCGAGCGACCTAGCAGTCTTTGGAATCCGTTGGAAGAACGGCGAGAGCCTCTCACCGGAATATCGCGCATAGCCCGCGAATAGTTCGTCACCGCCTTCCCCGGTCAGCACCATCTTCACGTCGCGTGAAGCCAACTCAGCGACCATATAGTTGGCCAATGTCGCATGCTCGGCCAACGGTTGATCCAGATGCCACACTACTTTCTGGGCCAGGTGCTCCAGGTGCGAGGCGCGGATGAGCACTTCATGATGGTCAGTCTGAAATTTCCTTGCGACCAGGCGCGCATAGGGCAACTCACTGAATTTCTCGCCGCGTCCCTCAAATCCCACCGAGTACGTCTTTACAGGTTCGCTCAGGAACTGGCTCATCAGCGCGACGATTGTGCTCGAGTCGACTCCGCCGCTTAGAAAGGCTCCGAATGGAACATCGCTGGTCAAATGCAGTTTGACGGATTCTCGGAGCAAGGCTTCCAACTGCTCCGCATAGGTTTCCTCCCGGACGTGTGCGTTCCGATGATTGGCAAAAGACAAATCCCAGTAGCGGCGAACCTTTACGCCATTTTCACTACAAATGAGAACGTAACCCGGCGGCAGCGCGTGGATGCCCTCAAACATGGTCTGGGGCGCCGGCACATACTTCAGCGACAAGAAATTGTTCAGTCCTTCTTGGTTCAGGAGGACCTGAACGGAGGGATGCTGGAGAATCGCTTTGATCTCAGAACCAAAAATCAGCCGGCCGCCCGCTTGGGTGTAATACAGAGGTTTAATGCCGAGTCGGTCGCGCGCCAGCATGAGCCGACGCTTGCGTGCGTCCCACACAGCAAAACCAAACATTCCGCGTAGGTGCTGGACACACTCTTGGCCGAAATCTTCGTACAAATGCACGATGACTTCCGTGTCGCTCGCCGTCGCAAGTCTGTGTCCCCGTCCTTCCAGTTCTTCTCGAAGGGATTGATGGTTATAAATCTCGCCGTTGAAGACGATAGTGATGCTCCCGTCTTCGTTGCACATCGGCTGTTTTCCACCATCCAGATCGATGATGCTCAAGCGCCGCATTCCCAGCGCGACCTCTTTGTCAAAAAACACACCGGAATCATCCGGCCCCCGGTGATGCAAGACCTGAAGCATATCGGCCAGCACCTCCTGGTCCACAGGCTTGTGAGTCGCATATTCGTAGATACCGCAGATGCCACACATGGTTGAGTTCCGGCCTCGCTGAATTGAGCTTACTTGCGGGCAAAGAAAAAGTCGGCCAGCGTTCGCTGCGTTTCATGTCTTCTGCAATTTCTCAACACCTGCTCGTAGACCTCAATAATTCGCTGCGCTACTACGGGTCCTGCCAGATGTTGCACCTGTTCCCGTCCGCTCGTCCTCTCGCGATGATGCAGGATGCTGGAGAGATGCCTCCCGAAATCCCCGGCCTCCGGCTCGCAGATGGAACACCCTTCGGTTTTGCCGATAATTTCCCGCACGTCGCCCACATCGGTCGACACAATTGGCAGATTGCAAGCCATCGCCTGCTTTACGACGTTAGGCGATCCTTCTTGATAGGAGGTAAACACCAGGGCATCGCACGCGCTCATGAATAGGGGTAGGCGCTTTTGTGGTTCCCTATGGACGACCAACAATTCGATCGTCGGATCTTGCCTGCTCAGGTGATCTGCAACGGCTTTTGCCAAGGGGAAACGCTTAACGGGAATGTCCGGGTTGGCGGCGAACAACAGATACTTTTTCCGGAGATCCAAGTCCAGCAGTTTTCGCGCCTCCTCCCGGTCAAAGGGCTGAAAGAGTTCCAGGTCTATTTCATGCGGGATGATGTAAACGCCTTTTTTTCTCCTGAGCACTTTCGCCATGGCCCTGCTCTTCACAATGACGCCGTCAACTTGTTTGCTCAGCAGGTGTCCGGCAATTACTGCCAGCCGGCCGAACAATGTCTGCCTTCCACGCGCACTCATCGTCCCTAAAAGATCATCGCCGCAATAGCTAACGACCACGGGCACTCTCCACTGCGTGCGAGCAACTATCCCTACATAGCTGTAATGCGCGTGCACTAAATCAATCGAGCTGTCCGTCAGGCGCTGGCGCAATTCCAGAGCGGCTTTGGGATACATCAACTTTCGCGAACGCTCCCCCACAATAAGCAGTTCAACTTCGACTCCAGCCCGCTTCAAATATTCAACTTGGGTGCGAACAAACGTCCCCTTGGCGGGATTCTCATTCGTGGGGTAGATCGATGTGGCGACCAGAATTTTCATGGAGAGTTTTAGCCGCAGCAGGGCACCGGCCCTTCTGCCCAGTGTTCATTGAGTTGTTTCAGTTAGCGAACTTCAACGGTGCGATGCAGCAATTCTTGTCTCACCAGTAGCGTGCTGCCACACTTGCGGCGTTCTTGCGCGGCTATAAACGCTGTTCCATGCGGCATAGTTCAAGAGCAGCCAGAGCACTGAAGAATGATCCCGTTCTCCCTTGTAATGCTCGACTATCAATCGGCTGATGGTCGCGTGATTGAACACGTCAGGAGACAAGTGACCATTCGCAGGGCTAAGGTAATCGCCAACCATCTCACGCAAGGTCCCCCGGAACCATTCGCGGAGAGGTACGCTGAATCCATGTTTGCGTTTGCGCAGCGTGGCAGCAGGCAAGTAACGGCGGACCGCGTCCCGGAATATGGCCTTTGTTTGCCAACCCCGCAACTTTAGCCGTGTGGGCAGACTCGCTGCGAACTCCACTAGCCGGTGATCGAGCAAGGGGGAGCGGACCTCCAAAGAATGGGCCATGCTCATCCGGTCCACTTTCACGAGCATGTCTTCCAATAGCCGGTGGCGCAGGTCGACATAACTGGCCTTGTTCAATGGCGACAGCTCGGAATGCATCGCAGCGGTGATATCCTCTGGATACTTTGGAGCCCAGAACCGAGAAGCTTGCGCCGAGAATTCCTTCGTGAAGAGCTCCTTCCGCAAAACCTCGCTGCTGAGAGCTCCTTTGCTGACATACATCTGATCAAACGGCAGCAGGCTGTCCTCGAATACCTTCACTGCCCGCAAAGCTCCGTATTTTCGACCGGCCGGTAGGCAAGCTGCTCCCGCACGCGCCAGCGCGGGCAGAAATCGGCGTTTTAGCCACGGCGGCAGGCGTTGGTAGTATTCAGCAAAACGGATGCCTTGGTGGCTGGTGTAACCCAGAAAGAGCTCATCACCACCATCACCACTAAGAATCACTGTCACATGCTCCCGCGCCAGCTTGGACACGTAGTAGGTGGGAAGCGACGAAGAGTCTCCGAACGGTTCATCAAAATGGTGCACCAGACTCAACACTGTTTCGGGCAAATGTGCCTTAAGGTCGTCGTCGCTCAGATGCAGTACGTGATGGTCCGTCTGAAAATGCTCGGCAACGGTTTGCGCATCGCGGGACTCATCCCACTCCGGTCGATCAAAGCCGATCGTGAACGTCTTGAGCGGCCGCAAACCAGCTTTGTGTGCGTATGCAACCACCGCACTGGAATCCAGCCCACCACTGAGAAATACCCCCAGTGGCACCTCGCTCATTAGCCGAATGCGGACACTTTCCTCAAGGAGGGAGTCCAATTCTTCCACCACCTCCCCAGCCGGTCGGTCCGCCCCCGCACTCTCCTGGAATTTCAGTTGCCAGTACCTACCAATCGTGGTTTCACCATTTTGATAGGCGAGCCAGTGCGCCGCAGGCAGCTTCCGAATTCCCCGGAACATGGTGTCCGGCTCGGAAATGAACCCTTGTCGAAAGTAAGGGACGATCGCCTGCGGGTCGGGTTCAGCCAGCTCTGGGACAGCGGCAAGAATGGCCTTGATCTCCGAGCCAAATATCAATCGATTGCCTTGTTGAGCGTAGAAGAGAGGTTTCTTGCCCAAGCGATCGCGTCCGAGGAGCAGACGCCGCATACGCTGCGCCCACACCGCGACGCCGAACATGCCTCGCAGTCTGGTCAAACAGTCAGCGCTTCTTTCCTCGTATAAATGAGCGATAACTTCGGTGTCTGAAGAAGTGCGGAAGATGTGCCCGCGTGCGATTAGCTCCGAGCGTAAATCGAGATAGTTATAAATTTCGCCGTTCAGCACAACTTGAACCTGACCGTCTTCGCTGGCCACGGGCTGATGACCGCCGCCAACATCAATAATGCTTAGGCGCCTGATCGCCAGCCCAACACCATCATGAACAAAAAAACCGCCTTCATCGGGGCCACGATGCCAGATCGCATCGGCCATGCGATCGAGGGTGCGCCGTATTTCTCCGCGTGACATCGCTGGGTCGATGATGCCTGCTATTCCACACATATGCTTTGCTAAGCGCCCATTTCTCGAGACTTGCCGCCCTCAGGTCGCCTGTGAATTCCGTCGTTCCGGCGGTCTCTGCAGCTGACGCAGTCCAATAAAGCCCTTGGATTTTGGAAAACGCTTCAAGCGATACCGGGAACTAGTTTGCGCGGCTGGTCAGCCGCGCAAATCCTATGCATCGCTACCAGAAGGCCGGCTGTCAACCAGACCAATTGTTGAAGAGGCCGGTCACGGAATAAATCGACGCACTGATGCACCATATGACCCAAAATACCCGCCACAAAACCAAGGGCAAGCGGTGAGAATTGAGAATCACCGAATCGCCAGCATTGCCAGCCGCGCCGCAGAGTGCTGAGCAGAAATGCCAGGTAGGCCAGCAAGCCCCCCGCTCCTGTCTCGGCCAAGATCAACAGATATTTGTTGTGGACGGCCCACAGCCACTCACGGCGAAACTCGGACGTCGCGTACTGGTCCATGGCCACGGTAAAATTGTTGGCGCCAACTCCCAAAAGCGGGTTATCCCCGATCATTCGAAACGCCAGCTTGTTTAAGGGAATCCGGGAGTCCGCTGAACCCTGATCGTCTCCGAACAGCCGAGCCGAAATAGAGCTGCCAAACGGCACATACAGCAGGCCTAGGACCGCCAGGATCAAGACGGGCACCTTCAGGGAAGTGCCACGCTGACGCCACACAACAAAGCACAGCACGACGATCGCAAAGACCAAGGCAATCCAGGCACCTCGCGAGTAGGTGAAAATTAGTGCGATGCTACCTAAACCAAGGACCGCCGCTGACAGCCATTTGTACATCTTTCCCAGGTCCGCAAATAGCACGCCGGCGGCAGCGGCAAGCATCACGCTGAGGTATGCGCCCGCCACATTGGGCACTCCAATCGTGCCCCCGATTCGCATGCGACCGTCTCCACCAAGATTCTCGGCAATGATATGTATTGGATAGTCCCAGGTCGTGGACGCGGTCACGGTAAACTTCATCACGATGATAACTGCGCTCTCCAGCAGACAACCGCCCAGCAGCAGCGCCACCACCAGCAAGACATCTTGCCGGGTTCGCAGATTGTTGGCGACGTAGAAATAAATCAGGCACGCCTCGAACAGTAGGTACACATCGAAAAGCGAGAGGGCCTTGTCCTGGGCGATAAACACGGAGAGCACGGTGATTGCGAGAAAAAACACAAGCGCCACATTCATGTGACGCCGGGGACGCACCATAGGCGTTCTATTCGCCAGCGTCCGGATGAACCACGAGGCGTACAGACCGGCTAGCGCGAGGGTCGTCGCCGAGATACTCAGTCCCTTTAGTGCGCCAAGCGCCGCTTGGACCGGCTGATAGAAGAGGTAGGTGCCAAGCTCAATGGGAATATCCAAAATGATCACTGCCAACAAGAATTTTTGCACCGCCTCGGAGGTCAGTGAGGCTATGGGGCTGAGAAGTGCGACAATCAGGGAAGCTGTACCGAGTGCCTGCATCCCTCGGTAGGGGCTTAATGGCTCGTCGGCCACTTTCGGCATGAATTGGCAATCGGCCGCAGGCACTGCAGAATTTCCTCCAGGTGATTGAGGTAATTCGCCGTTTGTTACCGATGATCGCATTTGCCCCGGACTCATCGCCCTGAACTGGCGGGCTTGGAAAGGATCCTCGACCCTGATTGACCATTGGCATTCGCGGACATGAATTCGCGAATGGTTAGGGCGACGAACTCGACCTGTTCTGATGTCAACTCCGCATACATCGGCAGCGAAAGAATCCGTCGCGCAAGCCCTTCCGTGACGGGGAAGTCCCCTCGTTTATAGCCCAGATCTTTGTAGGCCGGCTGCAGATGGATGGGAATCGGGTAATGAATGTTTGCGCTGATACCTCTGCTCTCGAGGTGCTCCCTCAAGGTGTCACGATGCTCGGAACGAATCACGTAGAGATGCCACACGGATTCAACTCCGAGCGTTTCAGTCGGAGTTACAACTCCCGTTCCCTCCAGGAGATCGTGATAGAGCTTGGCGTTCCACCGGCGAGCGGCATTCCACTTTTCCAAATACTTCAATTTCAGTCTCAGAACTGCTGCTTGCAGCGTGTCGAGCCTCCGGTTGTAGCCCCGGAACAGGTGGTGATACTTCTCTTTCTGGCCGTAATTGCGCAGCATTTCCAAGCGCTCAGCCACCTCGCGGTCATTGGTGACAACCATGCCGCCGTCCCCATAGGCGCCCAGATTTTTCCCGGGATAGAAGCTGAACGCCGCCGCATCTCCCAGTGAACCCGCGCGTTTTCCATTGTATCGGGCGCCGTGGGCTTGGCATGCATCTTCGATGACGACTATCCCGAGCTTATCGGCGAGTTGACGTATGGGTCCCATTTGGGCAGGGTGACCATAGAGGTGCACAGGAAGAATGGCTTTTGTGCGCTGAGTAGTTGCTCTAGCGATCCCAGCGACATCAATCGTATGGGTGAGCGGATCCACATCCACGAGGACCGGCCTCGCCCCGGCATGGGAAATTGCAAGCGCCGTGGCGATGAACGTGTTCGCTGCGGTGACTACTTCGTCGCCAGGCCCGATATTATAAGCGCGAAGAGCCAACTCCAGAGCCGACGTGCCAGAGTCCACTCCGACCGCGTATTTGGCTTCGCAAAACGCTGCAAATTCCTCCTCGAAGAGCTTTACATCTCGCCCCAGGATGAAATCGGCATCCCTGATTACTTTGGACGTCGCCTCATTGACCTCCGCAGCGATCGTGCTGTACTGAGCAGCAAGATCAACGAACGGCACTTGCGGCTGCTTTGGTCGCGTCAACATTTGCACGGACATATTCACCTTTGCTTTCTACCTCCACTTGGAGTCCTTTGCATTCGATGGAACGGTTTACTGCTTCCAGCACGCGTACGACGTCCCGGCCTTCCACGCCGCTGCTGATCGGTCGTTTCCCCGTTCGCACGCAGTCCAGAAAATGACGGCACTGGTGCTTCAGAGGTTCGACGGGTTCGATGCGAGGACTGATGATGTCTCCCTCCCGGATCTCGAACCTAAACTCGCCGTAATTCAACGGCTCCGGCTCGACGGGACTCACACCCTTCTCAAACACCCTCACTTGTTCAATCCCGTTCAGGTCGTTGAAGACGATCCGCTTGTCGCTCTTGACGACAACGACTTCGCGTGCTTTGTCAGGATCGGCCCAGCTTACGTGGACGTGAGCGAGAACGTTGTCGGGATAGCCCAACGAGATGAAACCAACGTCGTCGCGGCAGTTTCGGAGAACCTTTCCTCCGACCGCGCTAACCCACTGAGGTGTGCCGTCAAGAAGGTAGTTGAAGATTGCGATGTCGTGAGGTGCCAGGTCCCATAAGGCATTGACGTCGCGGCGAATGGGGCCCAAATTTGTCCGGCGCGCGTACAGATAATAAACTCGGCCGCCGTCCTTCTGGACGTACTCTTTTACCTTGCGGACGCCCGCATTGAACACAAAGGTGTGCCCCACCATTAGTATCGCGGAGTTGGATTCCGCCAGATCAATCAGCTTGTCGGCCTCGGCGGTCGTGGTGGTTAACGGCTTTTCGACAAGAACGTGCCTGCCCGCCAGCAACAGCCGTCTCGTCACGTTGAAGTGCGTTGTGGCTTCCGTGCAAACGACCACTGCGTCTACACCCCGCTGCGATGCGGCATCGTCGACCTGCATGGTCAGATACACTCCCGGAAACCGTCGCGACACCTCGTTTAGACGTTCCGCGCTCTGGTCGCACACGGCAACTACGCGCGATTCCACGAGTTCATTGAAGATTCGAACGTAGTTCATGCCCCAATAGCCGCATCCGATGACCGCGATACCCAGCGGTCTCGCGCTCGGGGGATTCTGCTTCACTCCCAGTGAAAGGATTGCGGAGTTCATTCAGCACCTCTTCTTGACAAGACTGCGGGGATGGTAAGAAATAGGATTTTGAGGTCGAGCCCGAACGATGCGTTGCGAATGTATTCCAGGTCCATGCGCACCATCTCTTCAAAGGAAACCTGGCAACGCCCCTTCACTTGCCAAACCCCCGTGATTCCAGGTAGCGCCGCGAGTCTTTTGTGATGACCGTTCCCATAGCAAGCGACTTCGTAAGGAGGTACGGGACGGGGCCCCACCAGGCTCATCTCACCTTTCAACACATTGAAAAGCTGCGGCAGTTCGTCCAAGCTGTACTCTCGCAGGATGCGTCCAATTCGCGTCACTCGTGGATCGTTGGTGAGTTTGAATTTCCCCCCGCTTTCGGCTGAGGCCTGAGCGCGGCCTTCGACGAACTCTCGAATGTACGCCTCATGCACAGAAGAATCGGCGTTCTGGATCATCGAGCGGAACTTGTACATCGTGAAGTCTTGGATCACCCAGATCGACTGTCTCCCCAGGCACTTGCGTTTCGCCCCCACCCGCTTCTGGTTAAACACCACCGGTCCAGGCGAATCCAGCATGATCAAGACCGCGATGAATAGGAGCAGCGGCAGAAGCACAATCACCAGCAGCCCCGCCAGAATCACATCCAGCCATCTCTTGCTTAGATAATAGAGATTGCTTTCCCTGTGTTCGGCTACCAATGCAATCCGACTCGGCCATTGCCACGTTTGTTGTCCGGCCATGTTAATCGACCATTCCCTTCCGATGTGAAGTCAGCAGCTTGATTGGGCAGGATCTCTCTTCTTTGCAGCTCAACGGGTGAACGCTCGGGAAGTACGAGGCAACACTGATCGGGACCGTGAATGAATCGCGCAATGTGCGGGGCTAGGTATTTCTGCGCTGGAGACTGGAATCGCTTCTCAAAGCCGGCGATAGATCGCCTCAGGAATCGGAAAAGTGCGGTTGTTTAACACCACTCCCAGTACGCTCACCCCGGCTGCTGCCAGATTTTCCTTCGCGCGCCGGGCCGTATCCCGCCGCGTGGAATTTGCTTCCAGCACCAGCACCACGCCGTCGGTCCATCGGCTAAGCAGCATCGCGCTCGTTTCAAGGCGAAGTGGCCCCGAATAGATGACGACATACCTGAAAGTATCGCGCAGCTCCGCTATCCTTAACCGCAGACCGTCTGCCATTGCGGGGAAGCGTGAGTTCATCGCGGCCTTGCCGCTTGGCATCAGCCACAGATCAGGCTCGGGAATTTGTTGCGAAAAATTCTGAATCGGGCCTGATTCAAGCGTGGCTTCCACAAGTCCTTTCTCATTTTCTACCCCGAAGTATCTGTGCAGAGAAGGCGACCGAAAATCTGCGTCCACCACACAGACGGGTCCTTCGGCCCGGGCGGCCAGGATCTCCCCGGCGCGAGCACAGATCGAGGCGCATCCCGCTTCGCCATCCAGACCAGCGAAGAGCGCAATCCGGGGCGAACTCCCATTGGTGCTGCCAAAGACTCGCTGAACCAACTTGATTTCCTCTTCACGAGCGAGCACATCTACATCGACTCCATGATGGTGGTTGCGCGCACGGAGTCTCCATCCCCATCGGCCCGCTGTCGTCTTGATCTCGTCGACCCATGGCCATGACCAAGAGGACTTTCGGAAGTTCCTCCGAGTCTCTTTCTCCACTTTAGACACTACTCCGCGGCTTGGTGTGGCGGAAGATACTTTTGATTTTCTCTCGGCACTAGATATCCCCGAAAGAGAATCACTTTTTGTGCTACTTTGCGTCACGCGCCTCTCGGCATGCCTCCCAGACTCACCAATCGGGCTGGTCGGATTTCTGGAATTGCGAAATTCATCGGCCGATACGGCTTTTTGGAAACTTGCGGACCGGCCTTCCTCATCCAGATCGGTGCTGGGTTCAGAACACACGGCTAGAGTTGGGTTTGAGGTCCCATCGCTCGCCTGCAATATGTCTGGCAAGGATGCGTTCCGCAGGGCTTTCTCGCGAGCCTCCTTTTCCAATTCCGGATTTAAGTTGCCATTCTTGGCGGAACTAGCGTTTACCGATTGGCAGGCTGCCTGGAATAATTCTTCCTCGTTACCGATTTGCTGGAGTAGTTCGAAATTTTTGCTCATAAGCGCTCGATTTCTCTATATCCGAATTCAAACGACTGGCCCCTCGTTTATGCCGTTCCTCATTTCGTCGCCGACACCGGAAGACGAATCTCTTGACCTGCATGGAGATGGTCGAGGTCTTTCAGGCCGGGATTCAGTTCGCGGATCTCGGATAGGACTGTGCTGTCGTATCGCCCTAGCGTCGCGACACAAAGATCGCGCAGCGTGTCTTGCGGCTGAACCACATACGCGAATGATCCAACCGGATTCCTGGCGGGGCTATTCTGCGAAATTCGCCGCGAAAGCTCCTGTATGCGGGCCGCATCTGGTCGCGCGTCCGGCAGGCTGTGACCGGATGCCGTTGCGGTACTCTCGGAATTCGCATGCCTCGTACCCTGCTGTCGCAGCGTTCCTGACCCACCGCGTGCTCCTACATAAATCGCCATGCCGCAAAACATGAGCAAAATCGCGGATGTTTGAAACAACCGTCGCCGGATGAGACTGTCTTTAATCCAGCGGTAGGAAGACTGCACCAATGGCCTAAGACTACGCACCGGGCGAGTTGGTGACTGCCCCTGCGCCGTTCCGAGTTTGGGAACGTGAATGTCCATCGACAAGTCCTTTGCCGCTTCGTTCACCAAGTCGGAATCAATTCGGCTCTCTTGCCTGGCGCACCCCAACGACAGCGCGTTGAAGCAAATGTTGTTGATCAGCCGTGGAATTCCCCGGCTGTGCTCCGCGATCAACTCAAAAGCCCGCGGAGTAAACAATTCAGTGTCTTCATACCCTGCAACCTTGAGTCGATGGCCGACGTATCGAATGACCTCACCGGCGGGAAGTGCTTCCAATCGTGACTGGATCGCAATGCGTTGGCGCAGTTGAGCCAACCCAGGACGCGACAATCGCTGTTCCAGCTCCGGTTGTCCCGCCAAGATGATCTGCAGCAGCTTCTTATCCGGCGCTTCAAAATCCGAGAGCAGGCGCACAGTCTCCAGTACCCTGTCTGAAAGATTTTGAGCTTCGTCAATAAATACGACGACTCTCCTCCCCGCCTTCGTCTCGCGAAATAGAAAATCGTTCAGCTCCGCGTGCATCCGTACGATATCTTCGCCGTCGCTCTTGATACCAAGGTCGTCCAGCAAATAGCGAATCAGTTCCCGGGAATCGCATTGCGTTTGAAATAGGAACGCGCTATGGACATAGCCTTTCCAGCGCTGCAGCAGTTGGAACAGAAGCGTCGTCTTGCCCATTCCAGGTTCTGCGACAAGCGAGAGAAACCCACGCCCCGTTTCAATCCCGTAGAACAGAGATGCGAGAGCTTCCCGGTGTCCGGGACTGAAATAAAGGTAACGCGGGTCCGGAGTCACACCGAATGGCTGTTCACGCAGTTTGTAGAAATCGAGAAACATTTTTCTACTCGCCATTCTTCGGGAACGCTGCCACCACAGGCGCGCCCAAGAATGATTCGACCTCTTCCGGTGTCCTAAATGAGGGATCCCAGCGCTCCGCGACAAGAGCCAACATAACGCTCGCAAGACTCGCGAACAGCACCCCAAGACCTATTACCAGTACCCATCGGGCTTGCGGCATAAAGGGCACGGCGGCTGGCTCTGCAACCACGACGTTGGAAAACCGCTGCTTGTCAAGCGCATCGGAAATTCTCGCCTCTTCCGCTTTTCGAAGGTACAGCATGTAGTTCTCCTCATCAGCCTTCGCGTTGCGCACCATATCCTGATGAAGGAGTTCTTTGCGGTCCAGTTGCTCATTCTCGTTCCGATAGCTGTGCACCAGAGCACTCGTGGCGGCGGCTCCCGCTTCCGTGGCTGCCAGGTCCGCTCTAGCCTTAGCAAGTTCCGAGCGTACTGTTTCGTACGTCGGATCGCGGTCCGTGGTCTGATCGCGCAATGGAGCCTTTTCTGCTGCACCTATGGCCGCACGCGTTTGAGTAATCTGTTCCTCAACCTCTTGGACCGGCCGGTACGTCGGCTCGAATTTCGAAAGTAGTTCGGTGCGCTTTAGTTCCAATTCCAACAACTTAGACTTCATGTTCTGCATGAGTTGTGGATTGTCCGAGGTGCGAACTTGGGTCGTCTGCCGGTCAGGGAGCATGGCTAGCTGTGACTCGAGCGTGCGAATGCGCTGGCGCGACCCGGCGATGGTCGCATGTGCACCCTTGGCCTCAGCCTCAAACTCGGCGAGCTTTCTGACGCTGATGTCCTTCTCAAGCGCTGGGTCAACCACACCCTGCTCCTGGCTGAACTTTGTTAGTTTTTCTTCCGCGTTCGCCAGGGCCCTCCGATACTCTTCCGCCTGCTGATGAAAGAATTCAAATTGTCCCGGAGCTCGGTGCATAGCCAGATGTTTTTCCAGATACAGGCCCGCCAAAGAGTTCAGCACCTTGGCAGCCAGCTGCGGATCTCTCGACCTGTAGGAGACGCTGATTAGATTCGTCAATTTGATCGGCTGGACCGTAAGATCTTTTTCCAGTTTAAGCACCGCGCGCGCAATTTTCTGATCGTCGCCCTCTGCCTTTTTGCTCCAGAGAAACCCGCCGCCGGATGTTTGAAGATCGCAGGCACCGACCACTTTGCCGAGTAAATCCCTGGACCTGATTAACTCCGCTTCCGATTGCAGTTCTTCTTCGCTCACCTCAGTCGACCGCTGTATGGAGGATTCGCGCTCGGGTGACACCACCTGCTCAGCCCGCTCGTGCCTCACGAGAATCTTCATCTGGGCTTCGTATTTCTTGGGTAACAGGAAGGCGATCACGATGGCAATCGACAAGACTCCCAGGAACGTCCTGATGATCAACCGGCGTTGCCTGAAACCGATCGCCAGCCAATCGCGCAACGTGAACGTCTGTTTGCCCAGGTCGGATTGAGTGTTCAGTTTTTTCTCAAACATGGCTCGAACCGCGCTCTCTGGAAAAACAATTAGAGCACGCCTGGATTCGCATAAAGACCGAGTGATGAGGTAGGGAGGAATCTCCCGATCTTGGACATTGCATTCTTCGGCACGTATAGGAAATCACCCGGTTGCAGGTAAGCATCCTCGTTCAGGTCCGCGTTCTTCAGCATTTTCTTCATGTCCAGTTTTTTTACCTGTATCCATCCGTCAGGCACTCGATGAAATAGCAGCACTTGCGAATGTTTCGCGCTGTCTTTCAGGCCCCCGGCGATGCTCACTGCTTCCGTCGCCGAAGTCTCGCCACGCAAGTCGAACTTCCCTGGTCGCCCAACTTCCCCGCCTACAATGAAATAAGGTTTCTCAAAATCCTTCAATTCCACGTTGATGACTGGGTCGTGCAGAACCTTCCCGTACGCGGTTCGAAGCGAATTAGTCACTTCAGGCAGCGTTTGACCCTCTACACGTATGCCGTCCACGCCACGAAGCGTGATATAGCCATCGGGCTGGACGGTCACGGTTTGATTGAATTCCGGCGTGAAAGGAAAGCCCAGCTCCAGAACATCGGCGGAGTGTATTTGATAGCGCCGGTTCCGATGTTGCAGAGTTGTAGTTTGTGCATGATCGCCAGCTTCGTCTCCCTTCTCGCGGACGACCCCTTGCGAGCTACTTGCCGGAGAGACCGCGGGGCCTTGTGCTTGAGCCCCGATGCTTCCCACGCCTATCAGAAAAAAGACGAAACCAAGACGCGATGAATACTTCCAGTTCACTTTGCCTCCTCGCTGGGCTCAAATCATCATTCGACCGAAGTTAACCAGCCTCTGACACCTTGCTCTGCAACGTCGCGTTCAAGCGACTTGGATCAACCCCGATCGAAGTTGACGAGAAATGCTGCGCCGTGTTTGCGGCAGGTGTCGCTACAACGGCCTCACCGATCCAGTTCCGATCGATTTCAACTGCGACTGAGCGCTGCAGCAGGCTCACGCATAGAACCAGCTTTGCGCCGGACTTGATCTTGACCACGATTCCGGTCAATCCCCTTAGCGGGCCCTCGTTGATTCGCGCAATCTGTCCGACTTGCATGTACGGCCAGGGCATTATCGGCATACCACTCTTGCCAGCCCGTTGAATCGCAGCAATTTCCTCCTCCTCGACCGCAATCGGCGTCTTGCCAACCCCGACGATCTGGATTACACCAGGCGTCATCAAAACGGGCAGCCGGTTGTGCGGGTTCATACGGCAGAAGAAATATCCGGGAAAGAGTGGCACTTCGCTTTCTTTCAGCCGATCAGACCACTTGCGGACCGATTTGCTGACGGGCAGGTAGCACTCATAACCCGTGTTCTCCAAGAGTAACGTCGCATTCTTTTCTCTGCCGCTCCTGGCCAGGATGGCGAACCACGGTAACTGCTGATTGCGAATGCCCATAGCACCTCTAGAGAAAGCTACCGCTGCTGGAGTCCCGTCAAACGTTAGAACCCAGTACGTCTAAGGCCTGCACCCCACAGAAAGCATCCGTCGCTACGAACTTGCTAACGAATCAGGAAACTTGGCCCCTGCAAGACGGTAGCTAATGCGACATCCCCTCACAATCGGGTGTAGACCGTAATTGTCGCAGCGGAAAATTCCTCATACTACCCGGGTCCGCTCTTCGTTGTAGTTCTGCGGGAATCACTCGATGAGGCAATGCGAGCGCGAAAGGAATACAAAAGTTGTCGGTCCTGTCGAAGGAGAGATTGCCGCGCTCAAAAACTCCTCCGGCGAACTGAATCTTCTCGTCTTCTCGCAATCCGCGCCGCAAAGACGCCCTTCCGGTCCGGGCTTTCAGGGAATTGCCCTAGTTTCAATGCCATGATTCTCCTAATTGTTTCCTGCCACACTCCTTTGAAAATATGTGTGCCGAACGCCGTGCGCTCGTTCAGGCCCAAACGTTTTTTGACCTAGCGATATGCTTTTCGATTCACCCGTCTATTTCTTGTTCCTCATTCCAGTCGTGCTGCTCTATTGGCGCCTCAATCATCGCTCCCAAAACATTTTCCTTCTTCTTGCGAGCTACTTCTTCTACGGCTGGTGGGATTGGCGATTTCTCACTCTCATGATCGCCAGCACCACTGTGGATTTTCTCGTGGGCCAAAAAATCTCTCCCAGCTGCGCGGACCCCAACCGGAAAAAATGGTTTATATTTTCGCTCATCCTGAATTTCACGATTCTGGGAATCTTCAAGTATTTCGATTTCTTTGCGGGTTCTTTCGTGGGTGCGCTTGACAGGCTCGGTCTTCACAACATCCCGTTGCCACTAATTCGGGTCATTCTGCCCCCGGGCATTTCCTTTTACACATTTCAAGAAGTCGCCTACATCGTGGACGTCTATAAAGGAAAAATTGAGGCTTCCAAGTCTTTTTTCCACTACGGTCTCTTCATCAGCCTATTCCCGCACTTGATTGCTGGCCCCATACAACGGCCAAGCCACTTGCTTCCGCAGGTTCAGAAGGAGCGCACTCTCGACCCAGATCGATTTTTTGATGGCCTGATGCTGATCTTTTCCGGCCTCATCCGCAAATGCGTGGTCGCGGACAACTGCGCCCTTCTCGCAAACGCGGTATTTGGCGGTCAATTCGGCCCGTCCAATTTCTGGCTTGTTCTGCTCGGAACTTACGCGTTCACATGGCAGGTCTACGGAGACTTCAGCGGTTACAGCGACATTGCTCGCGGCAGCGCCCAACTGCTCGGCTTCCATTTCATGGTGAATTTCCGCCAGCCCTTCCTCGCCTATCGCCTCCAGGATTTCTGGCGCCGCTGGCACATCAGTCTGAGCTCCTGGCTTCGCGACTACTTGTACATCCCTCTCGGCGGCAGCGCCGGTGGCAACTGGAAAACTTCCAAAAATCTCTTCATTACCATGGTCCTGGCCGGCCTCTGGCATGGTGCGAATTGGACTTTTGTTATCTTTGGCGCCATTCACGGTGTCGTGCTCTCCGTGGAGCGCTACTTCTTCCCGGCCAAGTCCAAATCGGCAGGCGCGGGTCTTCCTCAGCACTCCACTGGTTTTTTCTCACTCTGGGCGCAGAGAATTCTGACCTTCAACATTCTCGGCTTGAGCCTGGCATTCTTTCGAGCACCCTCCCTCCATGCAGCCGTTCAACTGCTGGCAGGCTTGTCCAATTTTGCCTGGCGGAGTGAATATGCCTCTGCATTCTTCGTGCTCTGCTTATTCACTATTCCTCTCTTCGTTGTAGATCTCCTGTTGGAAGCCAGCAACGACGAATATCCATTCGCCAAGTCCACCTATGCAGTCCGAACTTCTCTTGCCGCCGCCGCATTCGTCGTGCTGGCACTTTTTTCCGGGAGCAGTCTCAATGCCTTCGTCTATTTCCAGTTCTAAGCACTCCGCGCTCTTCTACGCCAAACTCCTGGTCGGCATTTGTGCCCTTCTCATCCTTGTCTTTGAATTCCTAAGCGATTTTCTGCTCAAACACCGTTCCGAAACATACGCACGCGTCTCTCAACAATACGCTGAGGCCATCAAGATGCGCCCGGCAAAGCCCGGCGAGCCGGCATCCGTCTTAATGGTCGGCAACTCTTTGTTACTCTATGGCGTCGATGTGGATCGCTTGAAGAACCTGACCTCCGGCCGGGCTCACATCTGTCCCATTTTCCTTGAAGCCACCGCTTACTACGATTGGTTCTATGCTTTGCAACGTTTGTTTCGCGAAGGATCAAGACCTCAGATCGTGATTCTCGGTGTCGGAGTGAATAGCTTCCTCGCGAACAGCGTGCGCCAGGACTACGCCCCGCTGATGTTATTTGATTTGCGAGATTCCATCAGCGTGGCCTCCGATCTCAACATGGATCGCACCGCCACCAGTAACCTCTTGCTCGCACATTCGAGTGTTTTCTGGGATACCCGCAGCGTGCTTCGTACACAGATTCTCCGCCACACTGTTCCCCATTACCAAGATCTCGTCTTGCTCCTTGAGCCGCAGCCTGCCATTCCGCCAGCCCCCCAGTTCCAAGCGATCGCGAACTCTCGCCTCGAGCAGCTTCGTGCGCTTTGCGAGGCCCATGGCGCGAGACTGATTCTTCTTGTCCCGCCAACCCCGTCCTCCGAGGATGCTGTCCACCAAATGACCATCGCTTCGCAGAAAGCCGGTGTCGATACATTGGTCCCCATTGATCCCACCGCACTCTCCTCCAGGTATTACCTCTCCGATGAACTCCATCTCAATTCCGAGGGTGCGGCCCTCTTCACCGCAGCCTTAGCCGAATTTCTCCCCCAGACTATTCGTCGCAAATCGATAGCCTCAAGGAACTAGGGACGCTGTCGACAATTAGACTGTGATGCCCAATAATGCTCGCAGACAAAGAAGCTGCAACCTGAACAACGTCTCTCACTGTCATTGTATCTGCCATCCGGACGGTGAAAACCCTTGAAAAGGACAGCCAGAAATGGCTGTCCCCTCCCCCGGGATTTTCTTGTAAGTGGGATTCTCTAGCGCAGCGGATTAAGGTTGTGGCTTGCTGGGATAAGCGCGACAAACTGGTTTCCGGGATTGAAAGTGAGTAACCGCTCGAATTAACCAAATTGATGAATTCGCAGGAAGTGCTGGGTTATGTCGCCGGGGTAGCGGTGACAGACAAAACTGCCGTTGTGTCGTACGCGTCCTTTTGTGAATCGCCGCCGACTAAATGCGGGATGCATCGCGATGCATCTTGTCATTCGACCGGATCACCGGGAAGTTCCGGAAATCCATTGAGATGAAACCAAGGGAGCTGCATTCCTTTGTTCCGCAACTGCGCGGAGCCGCCGCGGGAACTTTCCTGGCGCAGCAAGAGGATGAGCTTACGGAATATGACAGATGCGCGCCGATCGGGCCGGTCATTTGTTAGGCAGCAGACCGAAGACGTCGAGTTGACCGAAGACGGTACCGGAACCCTGAGTGCTGTCGTTTCCGCGGGTGCCAATGTAGACCTTGCCGTTGGCTACCGTAGGAACTGTGAACTTCACGGCGTTGCCCGGGGTATTGCCGGTGCCTTGCGAACTGTTCCAGAGTTCGACCGCAAGGTTGGTCGCGTCGTAGGCGTGCAGGACTGCGGGGCCGGCAACGCGCGTGGGGTTCGGGTCATTCTTACCATTTGCGCTGCTGTCGATGGCCCAGACGATTCCGTTGACCGTGCCGGAAGAAGAAACGGACGGAGTTGCTCCCGGAAATCCATAACTGGTCGCGGATCGCGAACTGGGCGTGGAGTTGAACAGGCTCGTTGCGGGATCGAGGTCGAAGGCCGTGAGCGCGCGACCCGTCGCAGCGATGTACAAACGGTTCTGCCAGAAGGCCGATGTTGCAAAGATGCCGCTGCCCAAGGGGAATTCCTGGACGACGATGCCGGTGTCGCTTGTGGAATTGAAGTTGCCGAGGTTGTCGCGGTTGATGACGTAGAGTTCACCATCAAAGCCGGTGCCCTTGCCGCCGCCGACGATGAGGTGCGGGAACGGCGACGTCAACGGAAGATCGACAAGAATGGCCGCTCCGCCCGAACCGAGATCAAGATCGTTGGAATCCAGGTTGGACTGATCAAAGGGACTGAACCAGTCAGCGACTGTGAGGTTGCTGGTGAGTTTAATGAAACTGTCTCCGTAAGAACCGATGCCGGCGTTAAGATCGCCGTTGCCGGTGATGACGTAGAGGTTGTTGCCGCTATCGACGGCTGGTGCAGCGCCGGCCATCCAGATGCCGCTTTGCCGGCCATTCGGAGATGCGTTGAATTTCGACACCAGCGCCAGGGTAGTAGCGTCAAAGCCCATGACCCAGCCATGGTACGGCGAGATGTCTCCGTGCGAAGCCCAAGTGACGTAGACGATGCCATTGGCGAGCACCAGCCCAGGCCGCTGATTTTCGCGAAGCGGGCAGAACGGAACGTTCCCGCTGGTGGCACTGCAACCAACGGAGGCGTCACCGGTATCCGCGGTTCCGGGAACCGTAATAGCCGGAGTGATGTCTTTTGGAGGGCTGACTTTCTCCGTGCCGTCTGCGAGGTTAAGTGCGTGCAGACGCTGGTGATAGGCCGAGCCTTCCTTGCTTTTGGAAACGACGTATAGGGTTTTGGCGTTAGCGTCGATCACCGGCGTTCCGGTAATGCCGATCTCGCCGGAGATATCGCCGATTTCGCTGGTGTCGTTGGGATCGACAGGATTGGCGGTGACACCAGTCGGCACGCCATGCGCGGTATCCAACATCGACGCTTTCCAGAATTGAGTGCAGGTGGTGCCGCTACCGCCGTCCGCGTCGAGCGCGTACACGCTGTCGTGCTGCGTTGCCACGAAGATGACATTGTGAATGCCGCCGGCGATCGAGACATTGGCGACCCACAGCGGCTGAGCGTAAACGGCGCCATCGAGGGGGCACGAGAAGAGCTTACCGAACGTGGATGAATTCACGCTGGAGGGCGTGAGAGCGTACTCCTGCGCATTCGAGCCATCACGCGAAAGATCGTTGTGGTAAGTGGTGACGGCTGCCAGATCCGTCACACCAATGGTTGCCGACGCAGATTGAGAATGATCCGCATTGCTGGTAGCAGTGATGGTGAAGGACCCGGGCGTTCCGGAGGAGAACGTCGCGGACGTGAGCGTTTGATTGCCGAGCGTTCCACCCGTAGTGGTCCAGCTGACGCCAGCCCCGCCGACATCGCTGGTGACGACGGCGGAAAGGGCGAGAACCTGCGACGTGATTAAGCCTCCGCGCTTGGGAGTAAGCGTCACGCCTACCGAGCCTTGAAGAACGGTGATGGCGGCGGAAGCTGATTTGGTGGAGTCCGCTACAGCCGTCGCTGTGATAGAAACGGTCGGCGGACTCGGCACACTGGCTGGAGCGTTGTAAGTGACGGATGTCGCCGTGAAGCCGGTCAAAACGCCGCAGGTTGCGCCGGAGCAGCCCGCGCCGGACAGAGCCCAAGTGACACCCCTGTTCTGTAGGTCGTTTTGAAGGGTCGCGGTGAACGCCTGCGGCGCGCCTCCGGCGGTGACACTGGCGGAAGTTGGAGCGATGGTGACGGAAATGGGCGGAGGCGGAGTCGCGCTGGCCGAAGCAAAGGCGGCGACAACGGCACCCCAATTGTCCGCTGCGCCAAGCGATGCATTGGCCGAGGCGGTTCCGGCCGTGGTTTGGACTTGATCTTCGGAAGTGAGTTTGGAGCCAGAAGCAGGAACTCGGTCTCGGATGGTGAAGCCGGTTCCGGCGGTGAAGATTGCGGGATTGGCTGTGGACATGGCAGCGAGCAGGAGGTCGCCGTTTCTGGCAGTGGCAAAAGGTGCGGTACTCGGCGCTGCGCTGGTCCCCTGGGCGGAGGAGAAACCATCCGCGGAGTTGACGACAGCAATGCCTGAGTATTCGAGGATGGCGAGGCGCAAGGTGCCGGAAACGGAATTGGCAACGCTGACCGCGTTGGCTCCCGCGGCAATGTTTTCAGCGTAGTAGATGGCCACGGAAGTGCCATCCACACTTTCATTGAGCTGGACGGCTTTGCGGTAGGAATTGGCACGAGAGTCGGTGACGGTGAAGACTTGACCTGAAGTACTGGCGCGAATGACCACGCCGATCCAATTGCCTGCGGTGTTATTCGAGGGGAAGGAAAGCGTGGTGGCGGTAGTGGTGCCCGCATCGACGCCGGCGTGCTGCACCAGGGCGATGGGCGCGTTTGCCGGAACCACGAAGTTAACGGCATTGCTGGCCACGCCGCCGACGGTAACGATGACATTGCCAGTGGTCGCGCCCGTTGGCACGGAAACAGCAATGCTGGTTGCGGACCAACTTGAGACGGTGGCGGTGGTGCCGTTGAATTTCACGGTGCTCGAGCCTTGCGGAGTACCGAAGTTAGTTCCCGTGATCGTCACGGGAGTACCGACGGGGCCAGAGGAAACGCTGAGACTGGTGATCGTGGGGGCCGGAGAGGAAACGGTGAATGGAACAGCGTTGCTGGGAACACCAGCAACGGTGACGATAACGTTGCCGGAGGTTGCTCCGGTTGGCACAGGCACGGTGATACTAGTAGCGCTCCAACTCGTGGGCGTAGCTACGGTTCCGCTAAAGGTGACGGTGCTGCTGCCCTGTGGCGAGCCAAAGTTGGTGCCGGTAATGGTGACGGGCGTGCCGACGGGGCCGGAGGGGACGCTGAGACCGGTGATGCTGGGACCGGGATTGGAGACCGTAAAGAGGATGGCGTTACTCGCTACACCGCCGACAGTCACAACGACGTTGCCCGAAGTGGCGCCATTGGGCACCGGTACGGAAATGCTGGTGGCGCTCCAACTGGCGGGCGTCGCGAAGATGCCGTTGAACGTGACGGTGCTGGCACCCTGCGGCGAGCCGAAATTCGTTCCGGTAATGGTTACAGGTGCCGCGACGGCGGCCGGGTTGGGAGCTATGCCGGTGATGGTTGGGGGCGGGACATTCACGGTGAAAAGAATTCCGTTGCTTGGGACACCACCGACGGTCACGACAACGTTGCCGGAAGTTGCTCCGGCTGGAACTGGCACGGAAATGCTGGTGGCGGTCCAACTTGAGGGCGTCGCAATGGTTCCGTTGAACGTGACGGTGCTGGTGCCTTGAGGTGAGCCGAAGTTGGTTCCGGTGATGGTCACGGGCGTGGTGGCCACACCCGAGGTGGGATTGAGACTGGTTATGGTCGGAGCGGTGACAGCGCCTCCGCTGGCGGCCTTAAATGCGGCCAATGCCGATCCCCAAATGTCTGACGCACCGAGAGTTGCGCCGGCAGATGCTGCGCCAGCAGACGGCTGGACGCGATCTTCGGCGATGAGCTTTGCGCCATTCGACGGAACGCTTTCTCGGATGACATAGCCGGCTGCAGCCGTGAAGCTGGCTGGGTTGGCGGTAGAGGCGATGCCGAAGAGCAAATCGCCGGGAACGCTAGTGGTGAGATTTCCGCTGTTCGGAGACGCACTGGTGCCTTGAGCTGCGGCGGTGCCATCGAGCGAACTGGCGGTGGCGATGCCCGAATATTCGAGGATGGCAAAGCGGAAAGTTCCGGAAATTGTGTCGGACACTGTAACCGTGTTGGCGCCGGCATGTGCGTTTTCGGCGTAAAAGATGCCCAGGGTGGTGGCGTCGACAGTCTCGTTGAATTGAACGGCCCTGCGGTAAGTATTGCCGTTGGAGTCAGAGACGCTGAATACCTGTCCGGTGCTGCTGGCGCGGATACTTACCACGATGAGATCGCCAGCAACATTGTTGGAAGTGAAAGCCAAGGTCGAGGACGTCGTGGTTCCGGCGTCCCTGCTTACGTGTTGCACCAGGGAAATGGCGACCGAAGGGGGCAGCAAAGTAAAGGGAACGCCGTTGCTGACAGCACCGCCGACGCTGACGACGAGATCGCCGTTCGTCGCGCTGGCCGGCACGGGCACGACGATACTGGTGTTGCTCCAACTGGTTGGCGCTCCAGAGGCGAAGTTGAACATAACGGTGCTAGAGCTTTGAGTAGCGCCAAAATTTGTTCCGGTGATGGTGATGGAGGTGCCGGGAGCGATCGAAGTGGAACTCACATTAGTGATGTGCGGTGCCGAGGCTCCTCCAACGGCTGCAGGCAAATTGACCATGGCCGCGACGGAAGGGACACCGGTGCTGTCAACCAAGAAGAGCATGTAAGGGCCTGGCGGCGCGAAGTTGCCGTTTGATGGCGTATGCACATTAAGCCCGTTGGCAGTTTGCTCGAAGGCCAGCGGGACGAAGCGCTGATTTTGGTTGAACGCGTGAGTAACCGCGCCGAGAGCGATGAGCGACACCGAACCGATACGGGCAAAGTCCGGAGTGACAACCGAAAAAGTGGAGTTGTACTGAATGACCGACGGCGCGGAGGAGATGACCGGACGAGCGCCCTTGAAGAGATACGGCGGGGAGAATATTTCCGCGCTCAACTGATCGGCGGGATCGGGCTGCGAGCGGCCATTTTCGCGCCCGCCACCAGCGACCAATACGCGAGCGTCCGGCAACAAGAGAGCAGTGGAGTGATAAAGGCGAGGAGTCTGCATGCTGGACAAGGTGGTCCAGGACTTGGTCGCGGGCGACCACAGTTCGGCAGCAAAGACGGCCGTGGCGAAATTGGCCTTATCCGTGGTGGTGCCGCCGCCGGTGGCAAGGACTTGCCCGTCCGGCAAGATCGTCAAATTCAAATAGGAGCGAGGGAAAGCCATGGGCGGCGTGGATTGCCACGCGGGAGAAGGTTGGGTCATATCCAAAACGTAGGTTGTGGCGGCGGCGGGAAGGCCCTGACTGTCGGCAGTGGCGGTACCGGCTTTCATGATTTTGCCCGGCTGGTACATCGCGGAGCTATGGCCATCGAACACGCGTGGATCGACGGTGCTCCAGGTCTGTGTGTTGGGATCGAGGATTACGCTGCTGATGGCCTTGTCATCTTCTGCGGCAACAAGAATGCGCCCATCAGGCAATACATAGGTGTGCGGATAATACTTGAAAGGCATCCTTGCGCTGGCGGCAAGCTGGGTCCAAGTATTTGAGACCGGGTCATAGACCTCGGGCATGTCCGCGACGCAGGTGTTGCAGGTGGTCGTGCCTCCTTGGGCAAGAACGCGGCCATCCGGCAAAGTGGTCACCGTCGGGTAGTATCGGCCCGTGAACATCAATGCGCCCTGCGACCAACTCTCCGTGGTGGGATCAAAGAGCGTAGTGTTCCGCGGGCCGAGGTCGTCGGTTAGGCCGACGATCCCTCCGTCCACCAACAGGCGGCCGTCAGAAAGGTATGCCTGCCCCGCGCAGAAGAGACTGACATCCGTTTCCGGTTTGAGTGTGAAAGTGTTGGTCTGTACTCGCCAGATTTCTGACCCCTCGTTGATGGTGTAGTCGGTCCAGGCAAGAACGTCCCCTGTTGGCAACAGGTTCGCGTGAACCGCGACGATCGGCCAGTTCATGACGGAAGACCATTGGCCAACTTGCGACGCCTGAGGGCCTTGCACCGTAACCGAAATGGTTGTGCTGGTCGCCTTGTTGCCACTTGGGTCTCTAGCAATGGCGGCCAGAGTGTGTGGACCTGGAGTCGCAGCCGAGGCGTTCCACTGCACGGTGTACGGCGCGGTGGTCACTTCAGTTCCGAGATTCGCGCCATCGAGCAAGAATTGCACCCCTGCAACGCTTACGTTGTCCGATGCCGTTGCCGATACGGTGGTGGTGCCGGTGACGGTTGCACCATTCGCCGGAGCGGTCATCGATACTGTTGGAGGCGTGGTATCGGGTGGCGGTGCGGCTCCGCCGATGGGCGTGATCATGTCGGTTTGGATTTCCGCTTGGGACAATGCGCGGTTATAGATGCGAACCTCGTCGATAAGGCCATTGAAAAAATAGCCGCCGGTTCGCCGGCCGATGTTGACATTGACGGCCTGATCGAACTGGGCCGCCGGAATGGTTCCGCGGAGAGTCCCGCTGCTCAAGACACCATTGACATAAACGTCGAGGGTTCCGGTGGCGGAGTTGTAGACGCCTGCGACGTGATACCAGGTATTCAAAGTCCGCACAGTCGTGGAATATCTCTGCGCGCTCGCGCCCCCACTAGCCGAGACAGCAACGCCAAATGTTTCCGGGCCGGTGTCCGGGCTGGTCTTAAACTGCCATCCGCCAGCGCCGTCTGACTTGGCAATGATCTGGCCATCATCCGGCGGATTGCCCGCGGCTTGCACCCAGGCTTCCAAGGTCATGCTGCCCGTAAGCTTGAGCAGAGCGGGATTGCCCAGATCGACGTAGTTGGAAGTGCCATTGAAGGAGAGCGCGCTGCCGTATTTTCCGCTGGTGGTCCACTTGGCCCCTACAATCGTTCCCGTCAGATTATTCCCAGACAGATCCGTAACAGTGGTGCCGGTACCTTCATTGAAACTATAAGCGGCAACCAAACCAGCAGTCTGAGCGAACGAACGACTGGGGAAGGCCAGCGAAGCAATGCCAACCGCAACCAGGAACGCGACGGTGGTTTTCCGTTTGAACAAACCTACGGTATCTCTGCGAAACACGGAAATATCCTTTCTGCTCTGCCTTCGCTTCCAGATTGCCAAATGATGGTTGACCCAACTGCACCACGGACACGCCTCAGATGTTTGGTGACCGAGGGAGGGGGGGACGGCCCAAACAGTTTGGCTGGGGATGGTAGACCAATACTCGACTAAAGTAAACAAAGACGGCAAATTTGAGGTTAATTTCCATGCGCCTCTGAGCGAATCTCGATGTGCAATTAGTGAGCGCGAGCCAAGGAATTCGACCCGGGTTTCAAAATGGAACGGCACTTCCAGAAATAATAGATTGCGGGGTACAGAATCAGTTCGAGAAGGAATGACGTTAAGATGCCGCCGACTATAGGAGCGGCAATGCGTTTCATTACGTCAGAGCCAGATCCGGTCGACCAAAGGATGGGAAGTAAACCGACAAACATTGTCGCCACGGTCATGACCTTCGGCCGGATTCGACGCGACGCGCCATCGAGAATGGCCTGTCTGAGTTCCGTGCGGTCTTTCAGACGGTTCTCGTTTTTCGCGGCATCAAAGGCATGGTCCAGGTAGAGCAACATGAAAACGCCCGTTTCCGCATCCACGCCCATCAGCGCAATCAGACCGACCCATACCGCGATGCTCATGTGATAGTCGGCGAGGTACAACATCCAGATTGCTCCGATGGCGGAAAAAGGCACGGCCAGCAGGACTAGTAGCGTTTTGGGAAGCGAGCGCGTGTTGAGATACAAGAGCATGAAAATGAGGAAGATAGTCAGTGGAATGATCTGCGCGAGACGCCGCCTGCTTCTGAGGATTGATTCGTACTGGCCGGCCCACGCTATCGAGGAACCTGGAGGGAGCTTCAATTTCTCCCGAAGTGCGCGGTCGGCTCGCGCGATGTAGCCCGTGAAATCGGTTCCCGCGATGTCTACGTAGACGTATCCAGTCAGAACGCCATCCTCATCGCGTAGCATGGCCGGGCCGAAAGTGGTGCGGACAGAAGCCAGCGCGGAAACCGGTATTTGCCGCTTACCATCGGCTGAGGATACGAGTACCTGCCCAAGCGATTCAAGACCACTGCGAAAATCCGGGAGATACCTCACGTTGACCGGGTATCGTTCGCGTCCGTCCAGTAGCTCGGTAACGTTTTCTCCCCCGATAGCATATTGGACCGCAGCTTGTGCGTCCTCGAGGGTAATCCCATATCGTGCCATGGCCTCGCGATCCCAGCGCACGTCCGCAAAGCGGCCCTGCCCGATGCGCTCCGCGAAGACGCCACGCGTTCCCTGAACAGCCGGCAAGAGCTCAGCGATGTCGGACGCAATTTTCTCGATTTGTTGAACGTCGCGGCCGGCGATCTTTACGCCGATGGGAGTTCGGAGGCCGGTGGTGAGCATGTCGATGCGGCCGCGGATAGGCATCGACCATGAATTGGCCAAACCGGGGAGACGAAGTGCGTCGTCCATTTGGTGTACGAGTTCTTGCCTGGAAATGTGATCCGGAGTGACGTGCCGAAATATGGATTTGGTCCATTCCGGCGCCCAGGACGAGTACCACGCCGGGATTCTTCGCCACGTGCTAGCAGGCCGAAGGATGACCACCGTCTCCAGCATGGACAGCGGAGCTGGATCGGTGGCTGTGTCCGCGCGACCGGCTTTGCCGAGAACGCTCTCGACTTCGGGAAATTGTCTCAGGCGCTGATCGGTGACGCGGAGCAATCGCTGGGCTTCTTCAAGCGAGATACCCGGCATGGTATTTGGCATGTAGAGGAGGGCGCCTTCGTCCAGAGGCGGCATGAACTCCGTGCCTAATTTCTGAGAGATTGGAATGGTCACTGCGGCCAGCAGAACAGCCGCAACGAAAAGGATTCCTTTTCTTTGCAAAGACCATTCCACGACGGGTTCGTAGAGACGCATGATGCGCCCGGTGAGGGGATGCTTTTCCTCCGCTTGAATTTCTCCAACGAGGACGGCATTTGAGGCGCGGCAGAGCCAGGAAGGGCGAAATTGGAAACGATCAACGCGCGTGAGTAGCAAGCGGAGAGCTGGGTCCAACGTGACCACCAGACACGCGGCCACGATCATAGCGAGACTCTTCGTGTAAGCAAGCGGTCTAAACAGGCGGCCTTCTTCGGCCTGCAACGTCAGCACCGGGAGGAACGAAACCGCGATTACCAATAGCGCGAAGACACTAGGCCGGGCCACTTGCTTCATGGCGCGAAGGATCACCGATTCCGAGTCTTCGGTTCTTCCCTCGCGGTCCCACTTCTCAAGATTCTTGTGAGTCTGCTCAACCATCACGATGGCCGCATCCACCAATGCGCCGATGGCGATCGCAATTCCCCCCAAGGACATTATGTTTGCGTTGATGCCCAACCATTGAAACGGAACAAATGCAATCAGGATGGACAGGGGAATAGTGACCAATGGAACCGCGGCACTGGGAATGTGCCAGAGGAATAGAAGAATCACTGCTGCAACGGTCGCCATCACTTCGACGATGGTCCACTTCAGGTTCGCAACCGACTCGCCGATGAGTTTTGAACGGTCATAAATCGGCAGAACTTGCACGCCGGAAGGCAAGGAAGGTTCAATTTCGTGAATCTTGATTTTGATCCGGTTAATGACGTCGAGAGCGTTCTGGCCTTGCCGCATTACAACAATTCCAGAAACTACCTCTCCTGCACCGTCGAGGTCGGTCACGCCGCGGCGAAAGTCGGAGCCGACGACGACCCTGGCGACATCATTGATGCGGATCGGCGTGCCGTCTTGGGATAGGTCGATTAGAATCTGTTCGAGGTCATCAATCGAACGGACATACCCCAGACCGCGCACGATGAATTCAGAGCCGCCTGATTCCACGACTCGGCCGCCCGCGTCGCGATTGGAGTTCTTCAGCGCTTCGACGACGCGCTGGATGGGAATACCGTATGCGCGCAAACGGCTGGGATCGACGTTCACCTGAAACTGGCGCACCAACCCGCCCACTGCAGCGACCTCAGCAACTCCGGGAACGGACTTCAGATAGTAGTTGAGGTACCAGTCCTGGTAGGAACGCAACTCTGTGAGGCTGTGCTTTCCGGAGCGGTCCACCAGAACATATTGAAAGATCCATCCAAGAGGAGTGGCGTCCGGGCCAAGCTCCGTGCGCACCCCGGACGGAAGTTTGGGCAAAACACTGGATAGATATTCAAGGGTCCGCGATCTCGCCCAATACAGGTCCGTATCGTCATCAAAAATGGCGTAGACAAAAGACGCACCGTAGTCAGAAATGCCGCGCACAGACTTGACGCGCGGCGCGCCAAGAAGCGCGGAAACAATCGGATAAGTCACCTGAGCGTCGATCAGATCGGGGCTGCGGTCCCAGTGCGAATAAACGAGTACCTGCTTGTCACTCATTTCGGGAAGGACGTCCAGGGGCACCTGCATCATGGAATGCCAGCCCAGAAGTGCGGCGGCCAAGGCGAGCGCGAGAATCACAAAGCGATGCTGGGCGGAGAAATCAATCAGGCGATCAATCATGCCCGTGTGTATCGGCTGCACGCATCCGGCTCTCTGAGTCGAGTAGGAAATTCCCAGAGACGGCGATTGCCTCGCCGGGCTTGAGTCCCTTGAGAATTTGCGTGCGGCCTCCCAACCGCCAGCCTGTTTCAACAATACGCGGCTCGAAAATTCCGCCTACTTGTTTTACAAATACGGTCTTGGTCGATCCCGATTCGACAACACTTTCTGACGGCACAGAAACGGCCTCGGGAAGGCGAATGGAGAATTCAAGGTTTACGAACATGTCCGGACGCAAGATCGATCCGGCATTCTCGACCTCGAGACGTACTTTAAGCGTGCGGGACTTCTCGTCAAAGAGCGAAAGAGACGGACTGACGATGGCATGGAACTTGGTCGCTGGCCGGTCTGGGAGGGATACCACCGCGGTCGCACCGGCTCGGATTTGCTGCGCTTCGTCGCCAAACAAATCTGCGGAGATCCACACACGACTGAGATCCGCAATTCGAAACAGTTCCGCTCCCCGGTCGAATTTCCTTTGGACAAAAACGTTTCGCGCGACGATTACTCCGTCGGCGGGAGCGGTCAGTCTGATATCCAGAATAACTTGACGGTTTTTCTCGAGTTGCTGTATTTGCGCTTCACCGAAACCCATGTTCTGGAGGACCAGCCGCGCTTCTTGCATGACTACTACTGGTTGGTCCTGATAGTCTCCCAGGTTCGCGGAACGTGAGCTTTCGAGACTGCGCAGCGCGTAAAGAAATGTCCTTTCAGCAGTGGCGTACTCACGTCCATAAACGACCGCCAGGGCCTGACCTTTTTTCACGAAGTCACCGGTCGCGGTGCCGGGCGAGAGTTGAGTCACCCAACCCTCACCTCCGGCGGTGACCGGGAAAATCCGATCTTCTTCGACGACCACGCGACCGATGGTGTGAAAGGCGCCGGTTGCGGCTGATTTTTCGACATCGGCCACCTTCACCCCAAGCATCTGTTGTTGGTCTTGGCTGAGCCGTATTCCTCCTCGGAGTGCCAGCGCAGCTTTGGTGCCAGAGTCTCGCGGGTCCTCATACACCGGCTCCAACTCCATTCCGCAGTCGGGAGCCTTGCCAGGTTTGTCCGACGTATAGGAAGGGTGCATGGGATCGCGATAGTACAGAATCGCTTTCTGCGGGTGGCCGGTTTCACTTTGCCGTTTGTGCATGGAAACAGCGAGCGCGGAAACCACCACGGTTGCGCCGGCAATCGCGGCGAGCCAGACTTTGGTCATTCGAGCGCCATACTTGTGCAGGCGATGTTCATTCTGAGCCCATCGGGTTGACAGAATAGAATGCTAGCTACTTGTATTCGGTGTCTAGCTCAGAGCACGCTTCAAGCGTTTCGTGGTTTTCTGAAGTTGCCGCTTGAGTGCGTCGACTTGCTTGCCGATGTCGCGCAGCTCTTTCTTGGCGAGCACTCCTGCCTTGGCAACCTGGTGAGCCTTACGATCCGCTCTACCCATGGCTGAGCCGATCGACACCGCGACTTGCGTGAGCTTGCTCTTCTTAGCCATCTTGGTTCCTCCTCAAGAGACAAGGTCCATCGTATACCGGAACGGGAAGCGCGAACATTACTATGAATAGGACGGACCTAGAGTTGCGCCCGGCTTAGTGAAGCCGAACTTGATTGCTGGTTTGTGAGGGTGCCGAGTCTATTTTGTGGATCGCCAGGATCAGCGACCATGAGTTTGGAGACGTGATCGACGTAATTTCTCGAGGAATTGCTGACAAGGGCCGTCTTGAACGAGCACGGGACTCGAATTCATGCGGACTTGCCCAAGTGAGTAAAGCAACTGAAGCGCTGCATGATTCCTGCGGTTTAGTTGGACCGCAAAACAGGAGGCAGCTGGTAATTGCGGGACCGGCTGACTTCCTGAGGATACTGCCTTTAGAAAGTGTACTTCAGCGAAAACTGGAACATTCGCGCGTTAAACACTTTTCTTGGTGCGCCGAAGTCGGGGTTCGGAAACGGCACGCCGCCGGTGCAACTTCCGATGAACGAAAGCGGGTTGGTTTCGATCTTGGTGGAAACCAGATCCTTGTAGTGGTGCGGCGCCGCGCCGCAGAAGTCCGGCGACGTATAAACGGAGTCCACTTCGTCCACATTCGACCGATTGAACAGATTGAAGGCGTCGATTGCCAGGTCCAACTTTTGCTTCTCGCGGAACTTGAACGCTTGCGAAAGGCGCAAATCAACCGTTTTCAATTGGTCGCCCATATAGGTGTTACGGGCCGCTTGCCCGACACGATCGGTCACCGGGTTGGTGTCGTTGTTGGCGTCATGTCCGACAAAAATGGTGAACGGCCGGGCTCCCTGCAGGGTGATGATGCTGCTCAACTCGGTGTTCCGTAAGAACGTCCTTTGCGGACCCGTCGCCGTAAAGTTGGCGATAAACCGATGACGTACGTCCTGATTCGAATTGGCCCTTTCCAGCGAGCGGTGGTAAAGATCCTGCGGAGTGCTGACGAAAGTCGTAAACGTTCCGTCGTCCAGCGTCTTTGAGAACGTGTAGTTGGCGTTGAGCCGGAAGTACTCCCCGAGGCGTTCGGTGACCGAGACATTCGCCCCGTGATAGATACTGTTCCCGCTATTGTCCGTGTAATAGAGCAACCCGACCGGGATCAGCACGCTCTGGAAGAAGCTCTTGCCGGGAGTGAAGTCCGCCGGCCGCGGCGTAAAATTACAAAACGCCCCCGCAACCGGGTTCGGCGGACACGTGGGATCCCCGCACCGGTACAAGCCCGTTGGCACGGAGCCGGCGAGCGTGCCGCTGCCGTTCTCAGGGCACACGTTGAGGTTTTCTGCGCGGACCTGGTGATGTGACGATACGAACAGGTAGCCGACGTTGACCACCAGACCATGACCAAGCTCGCGGTCAATTTCCACGCTGGCCTGCTCTGCATACGGCATCTTGCTGTTTCGTTCCACAGTGCCATCGCCCACCGGCGAGAACTGTCCCGCGGCCAGGTTGGTAATCAGCGCAACGGGCTGATAGGAACCGAGTAGCAGCAAATTCGCCGCCGCCGTGGCCGGCTGTGGACCGAACGGATTGCTCCCCGGGATAAACGGCAACTGGTTCAGCGCATACGTCGCGTTGAAAGCGCCATCCCGAATTCCGGGCAGCGGGAAATTGCCGGACCCGGGGCAATTCGGAGTGGTCACCACGCAAACGTAAGTCACCGGCCGCTGCGGGTGGGTCACGAAAAAGAATCCAATGTTGTAGCGGTCACTGAATAGCCCGGCGCCCGCTCGAATAACGGTGTGCCGGTCCGGAGAATACGCAAAGCCGACGCGCGGCTGGAACGCTTTGTAATAGTTGTCGACGGTGCCGCTGATCCCCGTCTCGTAGTCCCAACGCAATCCATAGTTCACAGTGAGTTTAGACGTGGCGCGCCACTGGTCCTGAACGAAAAATCCCAGATAGCCGTGATTGATATCCGAGAAGTAGTTCGGCGTCTGGCTTGGGGGAAAAGCGTTGTTCCAGGCATTGGGAATGGTAAATCCCGGTGGAATCGTCCCGTTCACCGCAGAATTAGGCGCAGATCCCAGTGGAGAAGGCCAGAATGCCACGGGCACGCCGTTCGCGGCGTCCGCCGGATTGGGACCTGGAGTGCCGGGAATCGGAGGCAGCGTGGCGTTTTGTGGCCCGAGCGCCAGCGGACACGGACCCTCCTGGGGATTCGACGCCAAATAGCTGGGATCCCCAGCGGGCTTTCCAGTTCGCACGGACTGCACGTAATTCGCAAAATCCACCAGGCAATTCACGCCCGGCATTACGATCCGCATCGGAGAGAACCCCGGCCAAATGACATGGTCATTGAGATGGTTGTAGTCCCCACCGAACTTGATCAAGTGCGAACCCTTCACCCAGGAAACCGAATCCGCAAATTGCCCGCGGCTCTCGTACGTAGCATCAAAGATTCCGAAGTTATGCCCCAGCATCACCTGGTTCACCAAGTCCAGGTTGGGTTGTCCTGTGACCCCCGGGAAAGTGGAATGGCGCCGAGCGTACTGCGCTAGGGCCGTGTTCACGATCGTAGGTGTCAATTGCGATGACACCACGCCAACCAGGGACTGATCGCGCAGGAAGTTGTTGTGACCGCTCGAGGAAGCCGCCAGGCCACCGCCGTCCAGAGTGTCGCCCACCAGAACGTTCAGGAGGCGCGCATCCTCAATGTTGTAGCGCAGCGAGAGGTGGTTGTTCTTGCTGATTTCATGATCCAACTTGACGAATCCCCTGTCGGAATCTGAGGTCTTCAACGTACTCGGTTGCTCCGGAGCCAGTCCCAGCAACGCTTTCGCGCGATTGATCAACGTGAAATTCTGGAGCAGCGTGGGAGATTGCACGGCCGCTTCCCCGCGCCGCTGACCTTCATAGTTCAGGAAAAAGAAAGTCTTGTCCTTCTTGATAGGCCCGCCCAAGGTCCCGCCAAACTGGTTTTGCCGAAGAGTGTCCGGCACGACGCTAGGCGATCCGGGCAACGTCGCGTGCTGCAAGAGGTTGCGGGCGTTGAGGGCGTTATTCTCAAGGTAGTCGTAAACCGCCCCGTGCATCTCGTTGGTGCCAGATTTGGTGATGATGTTGACGATGCCGCCCAGCGCCCGGCCTTGCTCGGCGCCAAAGCCGTTGTTGACCACGCGAAATTCGCTGACCGCCTCCTGCGAAGGCGTGCCACGCTGCGAGCCGGTCACCGTGTTGATGGTATCCGCGCCGTCGACAGTCACCAAGTTGCTGAAGTCGCGCATGCCTCCGAACGAGATGCGCGTCACTTCCGACTCTGTGAATGTCGACTGCAAACTCGTCCGTCCAGTCGTGACCCCCGGCGTGAGCAACACGAAATCCGTGAACAGCCGCCCGCTGATCGGCAGTGAGTCAATTTGCTTGGTACTGATGACCTGGCTAACCTCTGTACGCGTCGGCTCGACCGGAGGGGTCTCGGTTGTGACCGTCACCTTTTCCGCGCTGGAGGCGATTTTCAGCGTCACCTCGATCGTGGCAACCTGGCCGACCGTCAAGACCATCCCAGTTTGCGTGGACTTCGCAAACCCGGGAGCCTCGGTCGTCAGTTCATATCGACCTGGCGGCACGTTCGCAAACACGTAAAGCCCGTTGTCGTTCGACACTGCCGAATATGTGCGGTTGGTTTCCGTTTCGCGCAGACTGATGCTGGCCTTCGCAACAAACCCGCCGCTTTCGTCGCGCACCGCGCCATTCAGCTGCGCCAAGCCCGCCCCTGCCTGGCCGGCGGCGCGGGGTGACATACCAGCAACCAATCCCAGGATCGTGCACAGAATCAGCGTCGAACGAAATCTCATGGGCCTATTTCCTCCTCAGGTCTAAAAACGTTCAACGAAGCATTCCTATCGCGTGGCCCTTTATCCTCGACGACTGTAATTGCAGGAAGAAAATTGAGCGCAACGCGGCGAGAAAGCGGCAGTCCGCGAGAAACGCGCAACGCCACTGACCCAGCCTTTTTGGACAGCGACCGGAATCACGGACAGCACCCACCCCATGAAACGCGAATGCGAACAATCGATAAATTTGCGGTGAGCATGGTAGCGAACGGAAAAAGTGTCCAATACAAGTTAGGTCGGAACGTGATACCCAATGAGTATTACGAAGGAAAACTGCCACAACCTCTTCGGGACGGCCCAACCGGGCAGAGTATGCGCTAAATCAAAGAGGAAAAAGCATCTTGTGCGAAGACTCTGCGCGATATTCGCACGTACCGCATTCAGCCAATCCTGCCGTGGCGAGGCCTCTCGAAATCGGGGCATCGCGTGCGACGAGCACTCGAAGAGTCCGGAAATTTAGCCCATGTTATACTCCCGCCCGCTTTGGCGGGAGAGTGTGCATAGCCGCCAAAAATGGGGACGGTTTCCAAGACTCGTGATCACGCTGCCGGAGACATTCAATGCGGCGACCTACTTCGTGGATCGAAACGTTCACGAAGGGCGGGGAAACAAAATCGCCATCGAATGCGGCGACGAGCGGGTCAGCTATCAAGAACTTCTCGAACGAACCAACCGGGTGGGGAACGCGCTTCGTCAGTTGGGGGTGCGGCGAGAAGAGCGAGTGCTCCTTTTACTGCCCGACCAATCGGAGTTTCTGTACTGTTTTTTCGGGGCGATGAAAATCGGCGCTGTAGCCGTGCCTGTCAGCACGCTCGCGAAGCCCCACGAATACGAGTACCTGTTGAACGATTGCCGTTCGCGCGTGGTTTTGGTGAGCGAAAGCTTGCTGCCGCAGCTGCAGCTTATTCCGCGTGATCGCTTGCGATACTTGCCAGATGTGATCGTCGTCGGAAATGCCCGCCAGCACCCTCTTTGTTTGCGCGACTTGATGCAACAAGCTTCTCCGGAGTTGACTGCCGAAACGACCAGCAAGGACGAGCCGGCGTTCTGGCTGTACTCCTCGGGCAGTACGGGTTCGCCCAAGGGCTGTGTGCATCTGCATCACGACATGGTGGTGTGCTCGGAGCTGTACGCCAAGGCTATTCTGGGCATGAACGAGAACGATCGCTGCTTCAGCGTCGCGCGACTGTTTTTCGCGTACGGGTTGGGCAACGCCGGTTACTTCCCGTTGTCGTGCGGCGCTACGACCATCCTGTCTCCTCTGCGTCCCACCCCGGAGAGTATTTTCGCGGACATCGAACGGTACCGGCCAACACTGTTCTTCTCGGTTCCTTCCAATTACGCAGCGCTGCTGGGGCACCGCCGGGACGATGACAAGGAATTCGACCTGTCCAGCGTGCGTCATGCAGTCTCGGCCGGAGAGGCCCTCCCCGCGCCGCTTTTTGAACGTTTCAAGCAGCGCTATGGCGTGGAAATTCTAGACTCGCTGGGTTCCACGGAGAGTCTGCAGATGGTGGTCGCCAATCGCCCCGGTGAAGCAAGGCCCGGATCCAGTGGCAAGGTTATTCCGGGTTACGAGGCCAAAATTGTTGACGACAACGGGAACGTCGTGGGGCCTCATGAAATCGGCGATCTTCTGGTCAAGGGTGATTCCATCTGTGCCGGGTATTGGAATCAGCATGAAAAAACGAAAGAGGTTTTCGTCGGGCCGTGGTTTCGTACCGGCGACAAATACTACCAGGATGAAGAGGGTTATTTCTGGCACGCCGGCCGTTCGGACGATCTCTTCAAAGTGAACGGGCGCTGGCTAAGTCCGTCCGAGGTGGAGAGCGCGTTGATCGCGCATCCGGCGGTGCGGGAAGCAGCGGTGGTCAGCCGGGACGACGGGGCTGGCCTCCCAAAACCGGCAGCGTACGTAGTGCTGAACCGCGAATTCGTTCCGCGAGAGCAACTCGCGATGGAGTTGCAGGAATGGGTGGCGCAAAGAATTGGCGGATACAAGCGGCCACGATGGGTAGAGTTCTTGACCGAGATTCCGAAAACCGCCACCGGGAAGTTGCAGCGCTTCAAACTGCGCGAGCTGCAGAACCAGGCGAACGGAAGCACCTCTTCGTTGCGACAATCGGAATCGCCCGCCAAGACCTGAGTTGCGGAGAGTATTCAAATTTTTAGTTGCTTGTCAGCCGCGAAAACAGGTTCAAGCGGGGTCTTCCGGGTATAGAATCCGTTTCCGTGGAACTGCGTCACGTCCGATACTTCATAGCCGTCGCGGAATACCTCAACTTTAGAAAAGCCGCGGAGCAGCTACATATTGCGCAGCCTCCTCTCAGCAGGCAGATCCGCCAACTGGAAGAGGACCTCGGCGTGGTGTTGCTCGTCCGCGACAAACACCGCGTGGAGCTGACCAAGGCCGGGCACGCTTTCCTCGAGCAGGCTCGAAAATTAATCGTGCAGGCAGGGCACGCGGCGGAAGCAGCGCGCCACGCACAAAAAGGCGAATCCGGAGTCGTCCGAATCGGCATCGCATCGGGTCTCGGCGGGGCGGTAAGCAAGGTCGTACTCGATCACCGGAAGCGCCTGCCGCTGATCGACATCGAGTGCAAGGATATTTTTTCGAGCCTGCAGAATGATGCATTGCATAAGGGAATCATTGATGTTGGTTTCCTGCGGCCTCCAGTGGATCAAATGAATCTGGACTGCGAACTGCTCTTTGAAGAAGAGTTTGTGGTCGTACTTCCGAGGAGCCATCGCCTGGCGAAGCGTCGAATGCTGAAGTTGAAAGACATCGCCAACGAACCGTTGATTCTGTTCGATCGAACATTTTCCAGCGGGTTGTACGACAAGATCATGGGCCTCTACAGCCGCCAGGGCTTTACGCCGCACCTCACGGTGACACACGTGGAAGCGCACGAAGAAGCAGGGGCCATCATGGTCGCGTCCGGCAAGGGGATTTTCATGGGCGCGGGCGCAATCGTAAATCGGTCGGTTTACGGCGTGGAGCTCTCCTCAGTGCGCCTGGATGAAGCCGAAGCGAAAATCGAAGTGTATATGGTTTGGAGAAAAGGGGAAGAGACTCCAGCGGTTCTGGAGTTTCTGGCGGCTGTGCGCAGGATCTTCAAACTGCCGATGCACAAAGCGAAAGCGCAAGAGCTAGCCAGAAGGCAAAAGTCATGAAAGTAATTGCCACCCTCGCATTGCTCCTGCTCAGTTTCGTACGCTCGTTTGAGCAGGAGCCTGCCTGGAGGCGGTTTGTCGGCCAGATCCAAGTCGTTGCCTTGTTCAACGGCCTGCATTGCAGCGATAGGTGATATAACTTTCGCGTTCGTCGATGTGAATTACGGCGGAATCGGAGCCTGACCTTGAGCACGGTTCGAGAAGTTACTTATCAGCTCCTGCGCGATCTGGGCATGACTGTGATCTTCGGCAATCCGGGCTCGACTGAATTGCCTTTTCTTCGCGACATGCCTCCCGATTTCAAATATATCCTTGGCCTTCACGAACGATCGGCGGCCGGCATGGCTCTAGGCTATGCGCTGGCTACGGAACAAGCGGCCTTCGCGAATTTGCACTCGATTGCCAGCTCCGGCAATGGACTCTCGACATTGGTTGATGCGTGGCATGGCCACGTCCCTCTAGTGGTCACGACAGGACAACAGGATCGGCGGCAATTGCTCTCCGAGCCTTTTCTAGTGAGTCGCGCCGTTGAAACCGTTCGGCCTTACGTAAAGTGGGCGTCTGAACCACTTCGCGCCGAGGATGTGCCGGCTACGATCGCGCGCGGCTACTATCTCGCGATGCAGCCACCGCGAGGGCCAGTGTTCCTATCCATTCCTATGGATGATTGGGCGCACCAGTGCGCGCCGGTAGCTGCTCGCCGCATTAGCCACAGCGTTTCGCCAGACTCAGCTGCCCTGGACGAGATCGTCGGCGCTCTCAATTCCAGCCGCAACCCGGCAATCGTCGTAGGTTCTCAGATCGAAGAAGATCAAGGATGGCGCCAAACCATAGCGCTTGCCGAGCACCTTAACTCCGATGTCTATCTACAACCCATCCCGCCGCGGTGGGCCTTCCCGCGGCGGCATCCGCTGTTTCGCGGAAACTTGCTGCCAGGACAGCAGCCGCTTGCCGATCAGCTCGCAGCCTATGATGTCGTGGTCGTCCTCGGCGCTCCGGTTTTTCTCTACTACGCGCATGTTCCCGGTCACCCGATCAAGCCGGGAACGAAGCTCTTTCAAGTAACCAATTCACCGCTCGACGCTGCCGCAGCGCTCGCTGGAACCAGCTTGGTCGGTAATCTGGCGCGCGCGGCGCTCTACATCCACGAACATGTCAATGCCAGAGAATGCACGGCCCGCCCGAAACGAACTGAACCGGCGCGCCCCGCTCCTGAGTATCCGATGACGCCGAGCTACTTGTTTAGTGTGCTGAACGACGTGATTCCGCCGAATGCAATCGTGTGCGAAGAGTGCCCCTCGTCCAAAGGTGATCTCGACCGGTATCTCTTCTTGAACGAACCCGGATCGTTTTACTCGGTGCCGAATGGCGTCCTCGGCTTTGCCTTACCAACCGCCGTCGGGCTGCAACTCGGCAATCCTATGCGGAGAGTAGTTTGTCCCGTGGGCGACGGTTCGATCCAATATTCCATTCAAGCGCTATGGAGCGCGGTGCAATACAAGGCGCCGGTGATTTTCATTGTGCTTTGCAATTCTGATTACTCAGCGCTCAAATCCTTTTGCGATTTTACGCAAGTCGGCCGCAACGTTCACGGCATGGACATACCTGGAATTGACATCGCCAAAATCGCGGAAGGCTATGGCATGACCTCCAAACATGTCGAGCGGCCCGAGGATCTCGAGCCCGCCCTCAAGGAAGCGTTCGCCTCGCCGGAGCCCCGACTCATCAGCGTCAATGTAGCCAGGGACGGACGGACTTGCATGGGCATGGATCAGTCCGTAAATCCGCCCAAATATTCCTGACGGTCGGCCGCAATTCAGTGCGCGGACGCCTTTCCGCGCCCAATCCGGTATTGGCGCGAACCGCTAACTCGTCAAACCCATCTTCAGCAGCGGGCTCGCGGGTGAACAAGCTGCCGCGCTCGAAGCAAGACCCTTCCAGTCCAATTGAATGGGCGCATTCCCCGGCAACTGGTCTGCCTTTATGCTTATTTCGGCGGACGGAAGCATTTACGCGTAGAGCGCACTCGTGTCCGCGGACGATCCGGACAAATCAGCGACGAACGTAGCCGGTCCTTGCACAACGAAGCGCCGATGATAAAGCAGCAGCCCGCGTAGTCCCGCCAGCTCTTCACCACCGCCGGCACGCCCCGGCCCGCCGTGCAGACAACTAGGCACCACGTTGCCGTGCCCTGTATGCTGCGCGCCGACAGCAGAATCGACGACCATGATCCGACCGTGCAGATCACCGATTCCCAGCACGACAGTCTGCGTGAAACTCGGATCACTGGAAAACACAGACGCCACCAGCGAACCTTGGCCGCGCCGCACCATCGAAATCAGATTTTCCGCGCTGTCGTAACCCACTAGCGTGGCCACCGGGCCAAAGACTTCCACGTCATGCACGAACTTCGCCTCCAGGCCATTCCTCGCAGCGAGTAACGTTGGCTGCACGAAAGCCGATTTTTCCGAATCGGCATCGACCGGCTGAAATCGTTCTTCGCCGCCGAATACGACCGCACATTCTTCTTTCAAACGCTTCACTCCCTCAAGACAAGCCGCTTGCTGCGCCTTATTGACGACCGGCCCAACTTTCACCTCGGCGTTCCTCGGATTCCCCACCTTCATGGCGCCAAGTCGGGCGGAAACGGCATTGCCAAACGCTTCAAGGTGCTGCTGGGGAACGAATACGCGCCGAATGGCAGTGCATTTCTGCCCGGCTTTGAGCGTCATTTCCCGCACAACTTCCTTGACGAGAAGATCGAACACGTCTGTGCCAGTACCACCGTCGGGACCGAGAATCGCGGAGTTGATGCTGTCTGCCTCGATGTTCACACGCACGGATCGCTGTACCACATTCTTGTTCGAACGAATGCCGGCCGCCGTCTCAGCCGAACCCGTAAACGAAACCACGTCGCCTTCGCGAACGTGATCGAGCAACTGCCGCGCGGAACCGCAAATAATGGAAATCGCTCCAGCCGGCAAGATATTCGCCTTGACGAAATCTTCGACCATCCGATGCGTCAGCCAAGCCGTAGGCGAAGCAGGCTTGATCAAAATCGGGACGCCGGACAGCAGAGCCGGGCCAGCTTTTTCGCAGAATCCCCAGGCTGGAAAATTAAACGCGTTGATAAATACTGCGACGCCTTTCGTCGGAACCAAAAAATGCTGTCCAACGAAGACTCCGGTTTTTGAAAGTGGGATCAGCGCGCCTTCTTTGAGCCGTCCTTTTTCCTCGAGTGCTTTGCCGAGTTTCGCGTAATACTTGATCGTATAAATCGCTCCGTCCACGTCGAACGAAGCATCCGCCTGCGTATTGCCGGAATTGATCTGTGAAATTCGGAAATAATCGTCGCGATTCGCGGTGAGCACCTCGCCAATCTTGGCCAGCAGTTCCGCCCGCTCACGATAACTAAGCCGGGCCAGCGCCGGTCCCCCCTCGGTCCGAGCGAAGGCAAGTGCGCTTTCCGCGTCGATGCCTTGCGAAGAAATTCGCGCCAGCTCTTCCCCGGTCACTGGGTCAACCAGAGGTTCTCCGTCGCCGCTACCTTCTTTCCATTGCCCAGCCACGAAATTAGCTAACTTCATTTTGAATCCCCCAAACGCACCCGATCCTCCACGTTGACGCATCATGCTGCATCTTTTCGCGTCCCAAAGCTAGACATTTTTGCATACCTCTGCCACAATGGCCCTGCAGGTATTGAAATAGAAGGAGTTACGCCGACATGCGGTATATTTCTGGATACCTTCAGTGACTGCAGTAATATTCATTTCCTCTTTGACATCGCCTACAGGACATGTACTATACTGCATAGGGTTTTCGCCATGTCGACAAGCCTTCATCCCAACTCAGCCTCCCTTCCACGCCCCAGCAGCGCGCGCGAAGATCATTTTCTCTCGGCCCTCGGCAAGCGCGTCCGCGAGCTTCGCAACCGCTGTGGCATGACTCGCCGGGCCGTCGCACGCGAAGCCGACGTCTCCGAACGCCACCTCGCGCAGCTCGAAGCCGGAGAAGGCAACGTCTCGGTCGTACTTCTCAGCCGTATTGCAGCAGCTCTCAATTCATCGCTAGCGGAACTTTTCGCGCCCGAAATCGAAGAGCCCGTAGAGAAAAGGCTGATTCAGCGATTCCTCGAACGCCTCCCAGCTCATCGTCTCGAAGACGTGACTTTTCGCCTCATGCGCGACTTCAGCCATGAAGAAGCGACGCGGCGCATGCGCATCGCGCTGATCGGTCTGCGCGGAGCCGGTAAATCCACTCTCGGCCTCAAGCTAGCGCAGGAAAAAAATATTCCATTCATCGAACTCGATTGCGAAATCGAAAAAGAAACAGGAATGCCTCTAGCAGAGATTTTCTCGCTCTACGGGCAATCCGGTTATCGCGCCATCGAGAAACGCGCACTCGAACGGGTCTTTGGCGAATTCGAGCGTGCGGTAGTCTCGGTCGGTGGCGGCGTCGTGTCCGAGAAAGAAACCTACGACTATCTTCTCTCACACTGTTACACCATCTGGATCAAGGCGCAGCCCGAAGAGCACATGTCTCGAGTCATGGCGCAAGGCGATCTCCGCGCTATAGCCGGCAGCGACCGTGCCATGGAAGACCTCCGGCGCATTCTCGAATCTCGCGAGCCGCTCTATCGCAAAGCGGACATGCATCTCGATACATCCGGAAATTCCGTCGACGAGAGCTTCGCGAAATTGAAGACAGCTCTCGACATCAATCTTCAGTAGGAGGCAGTCGTGGACGTTGTGGCAACGCAAGAACCGCAAGCAAAGATCGACCGCGTGGACTATCAAACGGATCCATCCCGCTACCGGCACTGGCGCCTCTCCTTCGATGGACCAGTCGCGACCTTGACCATGAACGTTGCCGAAGACGGCGGCCTTCGCCCCGGCTACAAGCTCAAGCTCAATTCCTACGACCTGGGCGTCGACATCGAACTGCACGACGCGCTGCAAAGAATTCGCTTCGAGCATCCGGAAATTCGCTCGGTCATCCTGACCAGCGGCAAAAATCGCATTTTCTGCTCCGGCGCCAACATTTATATGCTCGGCCTTTCGTCGCACGCCTGGAAAGTGAACTTCTGCAAATTCACTAACGAAACTCGTAACGGCATCGAAGACTCCAGTGCGCATTCCGGCCTGAAGTTTCTTGCAGCCTGCAACGGCACAACCGCTGGCGGCGGCTACGAACTGGCATTGGCGTGCGATGAAATCATTCTCGTCGACGATCGCTCCTCGGCTGTCAGCCTCCCGGAACTTCCTTTGCTCGGCGTTTTACCTGGCACCGGTGGTCTCACGCGCGTCACCGATAAGCGCAGAGTCCGCAGAGATCACGCCGACATGTTCTGCACCAATCCAGACGGTGTGCGCGGACAACGGGCAAAGGACTGGCGCCTCGTCGACGATGTAGTGAAAACGCAACAATTCGCCGACCACATCAAGCAACGCGGCAAAGAACTGGCCGACAAAAGCGACCGCCCGATCGGCGCAAAAGGCGTCGCACTCAGTCCGCTGAAAAGAACCTTCGACGACAGCGGCCTCCACTACGAGTACGTAGACGTACAATTCGATCGTGAAAGCCGCACCGCGACGATCACGGTTCGTGTACCCGAAACCACGGGCCCAGACACCATAGAGAACGTGCACGCGGCGGGCGCAGGCTGGTGGCCACTGCAGATGGCCCGCGAATTGGACGATGCCATCCTCTCGTTGCGAACCAATGAACTCGACTTGGGTCTGTGGATCCTAAAAACCACCGGAAATCCCGACGTGGTGGTCGCCATCGATCAATTCCTCCTCGACCACCAAAACGATTGGTTCATTCGCGAAGTCTTGGGCATGATGCGGCGGACCTTTGCGCGCCTCGACGTCACTGCGCGCTCGCTCTACTCGATCATCGAACCTGGGTGCTGCTTCGCGGGTACGCTCCTTGAATTTGCTCTCGCATCCGATCGCGTCTATATCCGCGATACCCAAGAAACTGCAAACGCCGCCTTTGTCATGCTCTCGAAAATGAATTTCGGCGCGCTTCCCATGGTCAACGGTGTCTCCCGCTTGGCAGCCCGCTTCTATCAAAACGCGGACCAAGTGGACCCGCTGCGCAGCCGGCTAAACACAAAACTCTCGCCCGGCGAAGCCCTCGAAGCCGGCCTCGTGACTGCTGCCCCTGACGATCTCGACTGGGAAGACGAGATCCGCCAAGCCATCGAATCGCGCGTAGCGCAATCTCCGGACGCGTTGACCGGCCTCGAAGCCAATCTTCGCTTTGGTCCTGGTGAGACTCTCGAAACCCGCATCTTCGGCCGTCTTTCCGCCTGGCAAAACTGGATTTTCGCTCGCCCGAACGCTGTAGGTCCGTCCGGTGCCCTGAAAGTTTACGGAACCGGCGCGCCAGTAAAATTCAATTGGGAGCGAGTCTGAGAACCAGGTCCGCTCGAATCTCTGCTCCACTGAGGAAATCACCGTGATTAATTACACCGAAAAAATCCCCAACAACGTCGACCTCGGCCGCGACCGCGTCCTGCAACGCGCTCTCGAGCACTGGCAGCCTGCCTACATGGGCTGGTGGTACGACATGGGCCCGGACGAGAGCCATAACTACGAAGTCTATCTGCGAACCGCGATCAGCGTGGAACCGGACGGTTGGGCTCAATTCGGCTTCGTCAAAATGCCTGACTACCGCTGGGGAATTTTCCTGCAACCGCGTGACGAGAAGCGCGAAGTGAATTTCGGCACGCACAAAGGCCAACCTGCCTGGCAAGAAGTACCCGGCGAATACCGCTCGACTTTGCGCCGCGTAATCGTCACCCAAGGCGACACCGAGCCCGCCTCCGTAGAACAGCAACGCATGCTCGGCGCATCCTGCCCTTCCATGTACGACCTGCGAAACATTTTTCAGGTCAACGTCGAAGAAGGCCGCCACCTCTGGGCCATGGTCTACTTGCTCCATCGCTATTTCGGACGCGACGGACGCGAAGAAGCCGAAGCCCTGCTCGAACGCCGCTCGGGTGACGCGGACAATCCCCGCATTCTCGGCGCTTTCAACGAAGCCACGCCAAACTGGCTGGCGTTCTACATGTTCACGTTTTTCACCGACCGCGACGGCAAATTCCAGCTCTGCGCCCTGGCCGAATCCGGCTTCGATCCTCTCGCCCGCACTTGCCGCTTCATGCTCACCGAGGAAGCCCACCATATGTTCATCGGCGAGACCGGCATCACCAGAATTATTCAGCGCACCTGCGAAGTCATGAAGGAGCACAAACTCGAGGATCCGTCCGACGTCCGCGCGATGGGCGTCATCGACCTGCAAACCATCCAGCGCTATCTCAACTTCCACTACAGCGTTACGCTCGATCTCTATGGCTCGGACGTTTCCTCGAACGCCGCGAACTACTACACCAACGGCCTGAAAGGCCGCTTCGAAGAAACCAAAATCAGTGACGACCACACGCTGCGCGACGCGCTTTATCCGGTGTGCGAAGTAATCGGCAACAAGATCGTCACAAAAGAAGTTCCCGCTCTCACCGCGCTAAACGAAAGACTCCGCGACGATTACATCCGCGAAATCGAGTCAGGAGTCAGCCGCTGGCAGCGTGTCATAGACAAAGCAGGCATTCCGTTCCGCCTCACCTTGCCACACAAAGGCTTTCACCGCGCCATCGGCAACTTCGCTGGTCACTTCATCAGCCTCACCGGCGACGTTCTGACCCAAGAGGCATGGAAAAAACATGAATACGAATGGTTGCCGGGCCCGAAAGACCATGAATTCGTTCAGTCGCTCATGATCGGGCGCGTCGTTGAACCAGGAAAGTTCGCCAACTGGATCGCACCACCGGCCCGTGGAATCAACAGCCACCCGCTGAACTTCGAGTACGTGCGTTTCAACTGACTCGTGGCATCGCATCGAGGCTCGTAGTGAGAGCCCGATCCGACGCGCGATATATCATTCGCCAGTAAGCCGCTGAACGCTGGCCACCTAAAGACCGAAGAGGATCGACGAATGCCCAAGGTGATTTACGTGTCGCACAACGGCGGCCAGCAGGAGGTCGACGTGCCCGTGGGCACAACCGTAATGGCCGCAGCACTAAAAAACGGAATCGACGGTATCGTCGCCGAATGCGGCGGTGTCTGCATGTGCTCGACATGCCACGTTTTTGTCGACGACAATTTCTTTAGCCGCCTGCCGCCGGCAACCGACACCGAAGAGGCTGTCCTTGAAATTTCCGCCGAGGAACGCCAGCCGAATAGCCGGCTGAGCTGCCAGATCAAAGTCACGGAAGATCTCGAAGGCCTCATCGTCCGTATGCCGGAGAAACAGCGGTGATCGCGGCCGGCACCGTCATCATCGGGACGGGCCTGGCCGGCTTTCAAACTGCCGCTTCCCTTCGCGCCGCAGGCTATCAGGAACCAGTCACGCTCATCGGCGAAGAACCGCACATTCCCTATCAGCGCCCGCCCCTCTCAAAAGGCTTCGCGCTAGGCACGCAGGATCGCGAAAGCATCGAGCTGCGGCCCCACAAGTTCTACCAAGATCACAGAATCAATCTAATCGCCAACGAAAGGGCCGTCGCCGTCGAAACCGTCAGGCGCCAAATCCGTCTGCGATCTGGCTCGCCGATTCAATACGATAAGCTCGTCCTCGCCGTCGGCGCCAGCAATCGCCTATTGCCAGTCCCCGGCGCGGAACTCGATGGTGTCCTCTATCTGCGCTCGCTCGACGAGGCAGTCTTCTTGAAGCAGCGATTGGCCAGCGCTCAAAACGTTATCGTAGTCGGCGGTGGATTCGTCGGTCTAGAGCTGGCTGCAGTGGCTTCTTCGTTCGGGAAATCCGTCACCGTGATCGAAGCGCTTCCCCACCTCATGTCCCGCGTGGTTGCTCCGATCATTTCTGAGTATTTCGACGCTCTCCACACCAGCAAAGGCGTGAAGGTCCTGTGCGGCTCCTCTGTGAACGAAATTACAGGCGCGCGAGGCAAGGTCAATTCGGTCGCGCTGAACGATGGCAAGGAGCGCGACGCCGACCTCGTGTTGGTAGGCATCGGTGTCGTCCCAAACACAGATCTGGCGCAAGGGGCAAATCTCTCCCTCTCAAACGGCATCGCAGTGAACGAATTTCTGCAGACGCAAGACGAAAACATCTTCGCCATCGGCGACTGCGCCGAGCACCCCTGCACTTTTGCAGACGCCCGGCTCCGCCTCGAATCCGTTCAGAACGCAGCTGACCAAGCTCAGTGCGTCGCCGCCACGATCATCGGCCGCCGCGAGAGCTATCGCTCGCTACCCTGGTTTTGGACCGATCAATTCGATATCAAGCTGCAAATGGCCGGTATCTCCCATGGTCACGATCGCATCGTCACGCGTGGCAGTCGCGAAAGCAAAAGACTCTCGGTTTTTTACTTCAAAGGGAATCGGCTCACCGCCGTCGATTCCGTAAATCGCCCCCTCGATCATATGATCGGACGTAAACTCATCGCCGCAGGTACGGCTGTAACGCCGGAACAAGCGGCGGATGAAAACTTCGACCTAAAGACTTTAGGCCAGAAGACAAAACCCATTTGAGGGCCGTCATGCAACCGATCATCGACATTCACGTCCACATCATGCCCTACCACATGGTCAAGCCGTCCGCCCTCGAACTGATCAAGCACGGCCGAAAAGACTACGCCGATGTCGAGCGCTACTCGGCCGATCCAAAAGCCTTCCTCAAGTTCCTCGATGGGCTCGGCGTCGAGCGCGCCGGCCTCATCAATTACGTGGCGCCACAAATTATCGGCTTCACTCCCGAAGTAAACGATTGGAGCGCGAAATATTGCAGCGCCGCTCCCGATCGCCTCATAGCTTTTGGCGGCGTTCTCCCGGGAACTGTTCCCGATCCCGGCGCCGAAGTCGATCGCCTCGCCAAACTAGGCATTCGCGCAATAAAAATGCATCCCTCGCACCAGGTTCTCTCTCCGAACGACTACATGACCGGCAATCGCGGCCTCGCTGCCGTTTACGAACGCGCCCAAGCCAACAATATGCCCATCATGATTCACACCGGCACATCGATTTTCCCCGGCGCTCGCAATCTTCACGCGCAACCCATGCTCTGCGACGACATCAGCGTCGACTATCCCAGTCTCGTTGTCATCCTCGCCCACGGCGGCCGCCCCCTCTGGATGAACGAGGCTTTCTTCCTCGTCCGCCGCCACAAAAATATGTACATGGACATTTCCGGCATCCCACCGCAAAAACTCATGGAATATTTTCCCCGCATCGAAGACATCGCCGACAAAGTCCTCTGGGGCACCGACTGGCCCGGCCCCGGCGTCCCCGAAATCAAAGGCAACCTGGACAAATTCCACGCTCTCCCCATCAAGCCCGAAGCCAAACGCAAAATCCTTTACGACAACGCCGCCAAACTCTTCCCCCGCTAACTCAACACCCAAAGCGCCGCCAATTCCCCGTAGGGGCGCAGCACTGCTGCGCCCCATCTCGGCACGATTTCAACCTTCAAGACTCTCGGCCGGGTGCCTACCCCCGCTTTCTGAGGGTAGGTCTTGCCTTTCCCTTACTCTCCGCTTCCGAAGCGTCCCCGCTTCTGAACATGTGTTCCATTCCTGAACCTCCGTTCAGTTCTCGATTGACACCACCCCAAAACCCTCCCATAATCAATCCGAGCAAGTCCTGAACCGCTATGCCCTCCACCAATCCATCTCGCCTCCGCCGCCGCTACCTCTCCCGCCGCCTGGAAATCCTCCGCGCCGCCGGCCGCACATTCCGTACCCGCGGCTTCTCCGAAACCGGCATGCGCGACATCGCCGCTGCCGCTGACCTCTCCCCCGCCAATCTCTACAACTATTTCCGCGGCAAGCACGAAATCCTCTTCTTCTGCCAGGACAACTCTCTCGATCGCCTGCTCGCCGCTCTCGATAAAGCCCGCCGCCAGCGCGCCTCCGCCGCCCACAAACTCCGCCTGGTCATCGCCTCGCATCTCCGCTGCGTCCTCGACGAAGTCGAAGGCTCGGCCGCCCATTTCCTCGCCGCCGCCTTACCCGCTCCTCTTCAGCGCCGTCTCCTCGCCAAGCGCGACCGCTACGAAGAAGGCATCCGCCAGGTAATTTCCGCAGGCATCCGCTCCGGTGAGCTCATCGAAGGCGACCCCGCCTTGGCCACCCGCGCCATCCTCGGCGCTCTCAATTCCAGCGTTCTTTGGTTTCGCCCCGATGGAACAATGACTGCCACCGACATCGCCGAAGAATTCTCGAATTATCTGATCCGCGGCCTGCTCGCCCAACCCGGTTCCGCTCGCAACGTATCTTTGCGCGGCGAACCGCAACGCGCGGCTCGCCGAAAAATCGCGTCGTCGCCAGCCAAATCGCGCAGCGAGCAATTCATCCGCGAAGGGGATTGAATATGTCTACCCTGCCCATCGAATCCCAAAAATCCGCCCACCTTCGCCTCACTCTAAACGGCGAAGAAGTCGACGTCTCCTTCGCCCCCTACAAAACTCTGCTCGAAGTCCTCCGCGAAGATCTCAACCACACCGGAACAAAACACGGCTGCGAACTAGGCGAATGCGGCGCTTGCGCCGTCCTGGTCGACAGCAAACCGGTCCTCTCCTGCCTGGTCCTCGCCCTCGAATGCGCCAACAAAAAAATCCTCACCGTTGAAGGTCTCGGCTCCGACGGCCAGCTCCATCCTCTGCAAGATGCCTTCGCCGACCTGGGCGCCGCCCAGTGCGGCTACTGCACTCCCGCAATTCTCGTCACCGCCAAAGCTCTCCTCGATCAAACTCCCAATCCCACTCGCGACCAGATCCGCGAAGCCCTCTCCGGCAATCTCTGCCGCTGCACTGGCTATCTGCAAATCTTCGAAGCCGTAGAAGCCGCCGTCCTAAAAATCGCCGAGCAAAGGCAGGCCGCGGCGTAACGCGCGCAAACCACCATGCCCGACCAGAAAAATCCGCCAAACGCCGCAAACACAAATCCCGTCGCGCAAAACGCACCCTATGACGCCGAAGATCTCCGCGTAATCGGCAAATCCCGCCGCCGCGTTGACGCTCGTGCCAAAGTCACCGGCCAGACCCGCTACGCCGACGACATTTCCCTCCCTCGCATGCTGTACTGCAAACTTCTCCGCTCCCCGCATCCCCATGCTCGTATCACAAAAATCGACGCCTCCCGCGCCCTCGCCCACCCCGGCGTCCATCTCGTCCTCACCGGCAAAGACGTCCCCATCGAGTACGGCATCCTCCCGGTCAGCCAGGACGAGCAAGCCCTCTGCGTCGATCACGTCCGCCACGTCGGCGATCCCGTAGCCGCCGTAATCGCTCGCGAAGAACTCACCGCCTTCGAAGCCCTCGACCTGATCGACGTCGAATACGAAATTCTCACCACCATCTCCGATCCCGAAGAAGCTCTGGCTACTCCGTCACCGCGCATTCATAACTACGGCGAAGAAGGCAACGTCCACAAACGCGTCTCCCTCGCTTTTGGCAACGTAGAAGAAAGTTTCGCCGAAGCCGACGAAGTCTTCGAAGACATTTTCTTCTACCAGGGCAACACCCACCTTCCCATCGAGCAGCACGCTTCCGTCGCCATCAAAGATCCTGACGGCAAACTAACCATCTGGACCAGCACGCAAACTCCCCACTATCTCCACCGCGCTCTCGCTAAAGTTCTGCAAATGCCACCCGCCCACATCCGCGTCATCGCCACGCCCAACGGCGGCGGCTTCGGCGGCAAAAGCGATCCCTTCAATCACGAAATCGTCGTAGCCAAAGCCGCGCTGCTCCTTGATCGCCCGGTGAAAATATGTCTCACGCGCGAAGAAGTCTTCTACTGCCACCGCGGCCGCCATCCCGTCCTCATGAAATTCAAGACTGGCGTAAAGAAAGACGGCTCCATCACCGGCATGCATCTGCAAACGCTCATCGACGGCGGCGCGTACGGTTCCTACGGCGTAGCCAGCACTTTCTACACCGGCGCCCTGCAGACCGTCACCTATCACGTCCCGCGCTACCACTTCCAAGGCTGCCGCACCTTCACCAACAAGCCTCCCTGCGGCCCAAAACGCGGTCACGGCACCGTCCAACCCCGCTTCGGCCAGGAAGTTCAGCTCGACAAAATCGCCGAGAAACTCGCCATCGACCCCGCCGACCTCCGCCTCCGCATCGCCGAATCCTCCAACGCCGTCACCGCCAATTTCTTCCGCCTCAGCGTCGTCAATCTTTCCGAATGCATCCGCCGCGTCGTCAAATCGTCCGGCTGGAAAGACAATTTCCGCAAGCTTCCCGAAGGCCGCGGCTTCGGCATCGCCTGCTCCGCCTATCTCACCGGCGCCGGCCTGCCCATTTACTGGAACAAAATGCCGCACTCCGGCGTGCAGTTGAAATTCGATCGCGGCGGCGGTGTCACGATTTTCTGCGGCGCCACCGAAATCGGCCAGGGCTCCGACGATGTTCTCGCTGGAATCGTCGCGGAGGTCCTCGGATTGGACACCTTCGACATCCGTCTGTACACCGGCGACACCGACCTCGGCCCCGTCGATCTCGGTTCCTACTCCAGTCGCGTCACCATCATGGCCGGCAACGCTGCTCTGCAAGCCGCCGATCGCGCCAAAGCCATCCTCGCCGATGCCGTCTCCGAAAAACTCAACATCCCCAAAGATCGCCTCAAATTCGCAAACAAACGCGTCTTCGATTCCACCGCTCCCGAAAACGGCGTCAGCTTCCCTGAAGCCGTCTGCCTCGCCGAAGCCCGCTTCGGCACCATCGGCACAGTCGGCTCCTACACGCCGCCCAAGTCTCCCGCCCTATATAAAGGTGGCGGCGTCGGCCCCTCGCCCACCTATTCCTATTCAGCTTCGGTGGTAGAAGTCGCCGTCAATCCCGCAACCGGCTGGATCACCGTCCCCAAAATATGGATCGCTCACGACATCGGCCGCGCTCTCAATCCCGCGCTGGTCCGCGGTCAGGTCGAAGGCAGCGTCTACATGGGCCTCGGCGAAGCGCTGATGGAAGAGCAGGAATTTCGCCGCCTCCCGAAAAAACTCTCGCACGCCCTGGTTCACAAATTCCCGTCCATCCTCGAATACAAAAGTCCTACTTCTCTCGACATGCCCGAAATTTTCACCGAATTAGTCGAAGAACCCGACCCCCGCGGCCCTTTCGGCGCAAAGGAAGTCGGCCAAGGTCCGCTTCTCCCGATTATGCCCGCCGTAGCCAACGCCGTTTACGACGCTGTCGGCGTTCGCATCGACGAAGTCCCCATCACTCCCGAAAAAATTATGAAAGCGTTAGCCGAGAAAAAAGCCGGCCGCAACCCGCGCTTCGGCCCCACGCATTTCCCGCAAGTCGATTGGCCGGAAGCTCTGCAAGTCCCTCCCCCCTGGGAAGGCGGCGACGGTAACGCCATCAACGACGCGCCGCGCCCGAAATCTCCGCGCCTGCACACCCGCAGCGAGGTACTCAGCTCATGAGGCCCCAATCATGATGCGTCTGCCTCTTTTTCAATTCCGCGCCCCTCGCACCCTTGAGGAAGCCGCCCTCATCCTTGCCGGCGAAGGCCCTGCCGCCATGCCCATCGCCGGCGGCACCGATCTCCTCCCCAACATGAAGCGCCGCCAGCAAGTCCCCAAAACCCTGATGAGCCTGCGCCACATCGAGCCGCTCACTCACATATATTTTCAGAAGCAATTCTCTCGCCTCGGCGCGTGCGTCACGCTGACGGAAATTGCCTCGCGCTTCCGCAACGGTTTCACTGCTCTCGCCCAAGCCGCCTCCCAAGTAGCAACTCCACAAATCCGCAACATGGCCACCCTCGGCGGCAATCTCTGCCTCGACACCCGCTGTAACTACTACGACCAAAACTACGAATGGCGCAAAGCCATCGACTTCTGCCTGAAAAAAGACGGCACCGTCTGCTGGGTAGCCCCCGGCAGCCCCAAATGCATGGCCGTCTCCTCCACGGACACCGCTCCAGCACTAATCGCCTTGGGCGCCCGAGTCCGCTTAGTCTCCAAATCCGAGCAACGCGAAATCCCCCTGGCCGACCTCTACAACAGCGACGGCCTCCACTACCTCACCCGCCGCCCAGACGAAATCCTCGCCGAAATCCTCCTCGACAACCTTCACGGTTGGCGCAGCACCTACTGGAAACTCCGCCGCCGCGGCTCCTTCGACTTCCCGGTCCTCTCCGTAGCCGCCGCCGTCCGCTTCTCCGCTTCCGGCGCCGCCTCGGGCCGTCCATCCGATTCCCTGTCCAGCCCCATCTCTGGCTCGACTTACGATTCCGAGTCCGCCATCGTAGAAGACGCCCGCATCGTAATCGGCTCCGCAGCCTCCCGCCCGCTGCTAGCCACAGAAGCCGCCAAACTCCTCATCGGTCGCCCCCTCACCGCCGAAACCATCGCTCAGGCCGCCACCCAAGCCGCCAAAATCGCCAAACCCCTGGACAACACCGACTTCGACCTCTCCTGGCGCAAAAAGGTCACCGCCGAATTCGTCTCCTACGCCCTCCGCGAACTCGCCGGCCAAGACACCACCGCGGAACGCCAGTCCATCACCCGCCTCGCCCCACCGCCGCCCCAATTCCCCATCCTCTGACCGCTCTGCCCTTGTAGCGGCGACTTTACGTCGCCATCTTTCCTTTGCCTTTTCTGCTTTTGACTCTTCTTCTCTTGCCTTTTCCTTCCTTGACTTTCCTTCTTTTACCTTTTCTTTTGCCCCGGCTCTTGCCTCTGCCCCCGCCCTCGCCTCTGCTTCTCCCTCCGATCCGCTGGCCCCAGCACAACCCGCAAAATCGCTTCAGCCCTTAAAAAACCATTCCACCCCTTCAAACCGTCCCTTGACCGTATTTTTCTTGCCGTTTTCCTATTCTATGGTATACTCACTCTCGGGTAATACTGCGGCAGCGCCCGGTCTCGCTCTCTCACTCTTCCGGCAAAAACACGAAAAACTCAACTCTTTAAGAATCACAGTTTTACGCACTCTTGTGTGCACTCGTTTGCACCAGATCGCAATTTAAGCCCTTTGCAATCTTGCATTTCCGCACTCTTTTGCAAGAACACCAGGGGTGTCACCACAAATTCTGCCTCAACTCTAAAGTAATACCATGAAGCCTCGCCCGCCACGCCAGTCCGTAACCCCTGCAGAATCAACACTTACAAACCCCCACAAAAGTCTATGAAAACAAAGCACTTACAGCATAGCTAAGCCCTTTAGAATCAACACTTACAAAAAACCGGGGGAGGGTGCCCGAGGCTTGGGACAGAATCAGGACATTGCATGCCATACAACCTCACTGACAGTCGGTTCGGCTTTGTGACTAGCGATCTTACGATCGTGGTAGATTTGTGCCGCGGAGGACCCGACATGGTGTCGCGAATGTTGATGACTGCTGCTCTGTTGGTTCAACTGGCCTGCGTCGGTCTCGCTAGCGCGGACGCCAGATGGATTGAAGGGTCCTACGGCAATCCTGCTCTCGGATATTCCATCAAGATCCCTCTGGTCTGAGAGGCATGACAGGCGACGAAGCTGGGCCTGAGCGGGGAGTACGAATCTCATTGCCTTCGGGAGGCAAGATCGTAGTTTTCGGCGAGCCCAACGGTCTCGAGTGGAAGAGTCCGAAAGAAGGTGTATGGACTGAATTGACGCGTGAAGCCTGCGCCTCCGTTCAACAGGAAGTGAAGCAGACCCGGGTCGGCGAGTTGAATAGTGCGAAGGCAACTCTCGTGTGCGGTGATCGAGGGCTGACGTTGCTTCTGGTATTCCGTACGAGGGGCGGGCCGATATACTGGGTCCGCCTTGAGACGGTTCGCGCCCACCACTCTGAAGATGCGTCAATCCTCAAAGAGATCGCCGCAAGTTTCAAGCTGATTCGATGGCAGTGAGAGCAGCCGAGAAGCTTGGGACACGTAGTCGAATTGCCGGAAACTGACTTAGTTCCGGCCAGCGAAGCAATTGGATTCCCTGCGCCGAATCTGCGAAAATTTCCTGTTACAGATTTATCGCGTACCCGGCGAACCTTTTCACGGAGCAAAGAATGACTTTTTCGGCTCTCGCCTATCGCTGCGGGCTTGTCCGGGCCGCGGCGATCCTCGCTCTGGCCTTCTCTTTGGCCGTAGCCTTCGCGCCAGTCGTCCGCGCGCAGGATCATGACCACGCTATGCACGAGCGCGCAGGCCACGAAGGCATGAACATGCCGGCACAACCCGCCGATCCCGCTGCGGCAGCCGCGGAACGGGCCATGCGCCTTGCCTGGAAAAAAGAAAGCGAGGCCAATCACCACATCGCCGGCGTGCTCGTCATTATCGCGGGCCTCTTCATCCTCGCTGAGCCGGCATTCCGCCAGCGCTTCCCCTTCCTGCGTTTCATCTGGCCGCTGTGTTTTCTTTTCGCCGGCATTTACTTGCTGATCTTCTCGGACACTGAACTCTGGCCGTTCGGCTCACAGTCCTGGTGGTACGGCCTGACGCATAACATGGAAGACCTCCAGCACAAAACCTTCGCCGTAATCCTGCTCGGGCTCGCCTACGTCGAAATCCAGCGCGCTCGCGGCATCCTCAAAGCTGCCTGGGCCGCCGCCGTCTTTCCCGTGTTGGCCGTCTTCGGTTCCATCCTTCTGTTATTCCACGAACATCACGGCGGCATGGGCGGAGCCGATCACATGGCTCACATGGCCGTAATGCACCGCATCCAGTCCGAACATCTCGCCTTCTCCATCACCGGCATCGCCATCGCCCTCAGCAAAGGCCTCTCGGAAGTCCGCTTCAGCTGGCGATCCCTCTTCGCCAAACTCTGGCCCGCTTTGTTGATCGTTCTAGGTATCCTTCTCACCCTGTACAAGGAATAGCCCGTGCAAGGGCATGAAAATGCGAACAAGCACCCGTAGGGGCACGATACTTCGTGCCCTCTTCGCCGCAAGATTTACGCTAGTAACCATACTCTGCGCCGCGATCGCCAATCCGCCAACCGCTTCTTCCCAATCCCCACCGCCTTCTCGAACCGACGACGACATCGCCCGTATCGTGGGCTACTCCTTTACCCGCGCTGGCGCACTCACCTTCCTTGAAACACTCACCGACACTATCGGCGGACGCATCACCGGTTCGCCCGGCTCCCGCGAGGCAGCCGAGCTCATCCTCAAAACGCTAAAGGACGCGGGCTTCGACTCCGCCCACTTCGAGGAATACGACCTCTCCTCGTCCTGGCAGCACGGCTCCGCCACCGGCGAAATCATCAGCCCGGTTCGCCGCCCCATTCTCATCGGCACCTATGGCTGGGTCCCCGGCACTCCCGGTCCCGTCGAAGTCCCCATCGTCGATTTCGGCCCGGCCGGCGACGGAACCGTTCCCATTCCTCCGCAGGTCAAAGGCGCTGCCGCCATCGTCGATCTCCGCAGCAACGGCGTCTCCACCACCTACGTAGGAGCGCGCGTCATCCTCGCCCGCAGGCTGGCCGCTGCCGGCGCGGCCGCCATGTTCGTCGTTTCGGACAAGCCCGACCGCATGTTGTACACCTCTGCGTTCGGTTTTTATCCGCGCGCGCCGCTTCCGGTCCTTTCCATTCCGGCGGAAGACGCTGCGCTTCTCCGACGGCTCCTCGCTCATGGTGCGGTGAAGCTCCGGCTGGACGTGCAAAACTCCTTCCCGGGCCCCGTAAAGGAACGTAACGTCGTTGCCGAAATCAAAGGCGCCGATCCCGGCGAAATAGTCCTGCTCACCGCTCACTTTGACGATTGGGATCCCGCGCAAGGCGCCAACGACAACGGCGCCGGTGTGGCCGTGGTGCTCGAAGCAGCCAGAGTCTTCAAGCTCCTCGGCATCCGTCCGAAGAACACCGTCCGCTTCGTCTTTTTCTCAGGTGAGGAGGAATTATCCAACGGCTCACGCGCTTACGCGGAGCAACACCGCCAGGAACTCGACCGCACTCGCGCTGTCTTCAATCTGGACGCAGGCGCGCATCCGCCGCTCGGTTTCGATATTCACGGCCGTACCGACACGGAAGCCGCGTCGAAGAAACTGCTGCACCCGCTCGCGCCTCTTGGCGCCGACGGTATCTTCGTTAATGCCGATTTCGATTCCGATCAGGAAACGTTCATCGTCGAAGGCGTGCCCATCTACTCCCTGCACAACGCGCCTAGCGACTACGACACCCGCCACCACACCATCATCGACACCTTCGAGCGCGTCGACCCCCGCATGCTCCAGTTGCAAACCGCCGTGATGGCCGTGGCCGCCTATTCCTTCGCCAACGCCAGCGAACGCCCGGGCCCGCGCCTCTCGCCCGCGCAGGTTCAGGACCTGCTAAGGCGCACTGGCCTCGAACAATTGTATAAGTTGGAGTATTCAATTCCCGACAACCCGAAATAACCAGCAATTCTTTGTAGGGGCACAGCACTGCTGCGCCCCAGCTAGGCGAGACCTAAACAACTCATGCCCGGTTTTTGTAGTGGCGCAGCTTGCTGCGCCGGAACCCCGCAACCCGATGTGTCATCTGACTACAACGGTCAACAAACGAGTTCTACGCTAGTCCCGCTTTGCTCAGCGGCAATTCCCGAATGCGCTTGCCGGTCGCCGCAAAAATCGCATTGCAAAGCGCCGGTGCAAAAGGCGGCAGCCCTGGTTCGCCAATTCCTGCCGGCGCCGCGTCGCTCTCAATAATATGAATATTCGTCTGCCGCGGTGCATCGTTCATCCGCGACACCGGAAAATCATTAAAATTCGATTGATCGATCACGCCATTCGTCGCCGTAATCTCACCGTACAGCGCCAAGCTTGTGCCCATCACTGCAGCGCCTTCAAACTGCTGCCGCGCCATCTCCGGATTCACAATCGTGCCTGCATCGAGGGCCGTATCGACGCGTTCAATCTTCACGCGCCCAGCATCATTGATTCGCACTTGCACAACGGTAGCGACGTATGTAAGGAAACTGCGGTGCACCGCGACGCCCATGCCGAAACCATTGCCGGACTTTTGTTTGCCCCAACCAGCCTTCTCGGCTGCCGTCGTGAGCACCCGCCGATACCGCGCGATGTCCAGCGGGTACTGCGCTAAGTCTCCGCCGTAGTTGGTGAAATCTTTCGGCAGCTCTTCTTTCGGAATCGCGCGATCTGGCCCGAGCAGCTGCAACAAATACTCCAGCGAGTCCTTTCCTGCAGCGTGCGCCAACTCGTTGGCGAAGCAATGAATGGCAAATGCGTGATAAATGTTGGCGACCGACCGCAGCCAACCGATGCGCACATGCGGCGCAGCGGCTCCGTTCTCCGCGCGATGATTGGCCACGGCAAACGGCAGATCGCTCCAACCCAATCCAATCTCATCGGCGTCCGCATTGAATGCATTCGCATCGAACGTGGACGCAATCGGCGGAAAGGTGCTGCGCTGCAGCCAGGCTGTCGGCTTCCCATCCGCTCCCAGCGCTGCCTTCAAGTACATCGCCGCAACCGAGTGAAACGCGTCAAACTTGATGTCGTCTTCGCGGCTCCAAACCACTTTCACCGGTTTGCCGGTCTTTTTCGATAACACCGCCGCTTCCACCGCAAAATCCGGAAACGACTTCCGCCCAAACGCCCCACCCAGTAACGTCACGTTGACGGTCACATCTTCTTTCTTCACGCCAACCGCGGCAGCCACCGCGTCCCGTGCACCCTGCGGGTTCTGCGTCGCCGCCCACACCTCCACTTTCCCATCGTGAAAATGGGCCAGCGCCGCCGGCGGCTCCATCGAGGCATGCGCCAGCAGCGGCGCATAATATTCCGCTTCGATAATCTTTCCGCCCTTCGCAAAAGCCTCGTCCACGTCGCCGATTTCGCGCACCACTTTCCCCGGCTTGCGCGAAGTCTCTTCCAATTCCTTCCGGTACGCGTCCGATGAATAGGATTTGTGCGGGCTGTCGCTCCATTCAATCTTCAGTTTCTTCTTGCCCTCGATCGCCGCCCAAGTGTTGTCCGCCACCACCGCCACTCCGCCCAGCGGCTGAAACAACACCGGCGGCTTGAATCCGTCGAGCACAGCCGTCTGCTTCACGCCACGCACGGCTAGCGTCGCTTTGTCATCGACCGACTTCACCGTGCTGCCCAACACCGGAGGATGCGCCACATTTGCGTACAACATCCCGTCCATCCGCGTGTCGATCCCATAGTTGGCTTTGCCGGTTACCATATTCTTCAGGTCGTAGCTCGGCGTAGGCTTGCCCATGTAGCGCCAATCGCTGCGCGCCTTCAGTTTCAAATCTTCTTTCTTCGGAACTTCCAGCTTCGCCGCCGCTGTAGCCAGTTCTCCGTATCCCAGTTTCTTTCCGGACGCTTTGTGCAGCACGACGTGCGGCTCGGTAGTGCATTCGGAAGCTGGCACGCCCCACTGTTGCGCCGCTGCGCGGACCAGCATCAGCCGCGCTGTCGCGCCAGCCTCGCGCAACGGATCAAAAAAACTGCGCACGGAATGCGATCCGTCGGTGTCCTGGTCGCCGTATTTTTCGTCACCGATGGCTTGCACGATTTTCACGCGTGCCCAGTCCGCGTCCAGTTCATCAGCCACGATTCTCGGCAACGCCGTTCTGCTTCCGCTGCCCATCTCCGAGCGGTGAGCCACGATAAATGTGGCGCCGTCCGTGTCGATAGCCAGATATACACCGGGATGTAGCGGCGCCGCATCCATCGGCGCCATTGCGTTAGCAGCAGTCGCATTTGCCAAAAACTCTGACGGCATCAGACGAACGCTAAGTACGAACGCGCCGGCTCCGGCCATTCCCTTCAGAAAACCGCGGCGGCTGACATTTTCCACGCGAATCATGGGGCCCTCCGGCATGCAGCTAATCGAAAATGGGCGAAAATCCGTCTCGCTTCGCGGTCCATCGTACAGGCATTTCTAGTCATTTTCTATCCCGCTGCGCGAGCGAGCTGGCTCCGGCCGCCCTAACAGGACGACCTCTACAATTAGGAGGAGTTCCAGTGCGCTTTCCCGTGCAGCTTATGCGCCTTGGGCTTTCTGTAGCGTTGCGAAGCGGAATCGAAAGGCGCACTCTCAAAATGGAGCCCCAGAAAGATTCAATGTCGCCCGAATTCATGCGCCGCGCGATTGCGCTGGCGATTGAAAATGTTCGCTCCGGAGCCGGCGGTCCGTTCGCGGCGCTGATTGCAAAGGGCGGCCAGGTCATTGCCGAAGGCACGAATCGCGTCACTGCCACTAATGACCCAACGGCGCATGCAGAAATGGTGGCAATCCGCGAAGCCTGCCGAGTGACGAACAATTTCCAACTCGCGGGCTGCGATCTTTACACTACTTGTGAGCCGTGTCCGATGTGTCTTGGAGCCATCTATTGGGCGCGGCCGGCACACGTTTTTTACGCCAGCACGGCAGCAGACGCAGCAGTGGCAGGGTTCGATGATGCGTTCATTTACGAGGAATTGAAACGCGCTCCGAGTGAGCGGCGAATTCCGATGACCCACGTTTTGCGGGACGAGGCGCTGAGCATTTTCGCAATGTGGCTTTCGCAAGAAAAGAAAACGCCCTACTAATCATCGTCGCTCCAATAGATTCGGCGCCAGCCGTACCGGCTCCGGCACACTCCACCGTTACGCGTGCGGCCAGACTCCTAGGGCGCGGCGCAAATCTACTAGCTGGCCCAGATGATACGAATTGTGGTCCGCGAGCACGAGCGCTTCTCGCAGGACGGTCTGTTTATCGCCATGCGGAATCTTCCTGAACAGATTGACGCGCGGGTTTCTCACCAACTGAACCGCGGCGGCGAGGTCGCGACCGAAATCCTTCACGCTCTTCTGCCAATCCGCATCGCTCGAGGGCGCCGGTGTCTTCGGCCAATAACCGCCGGGAAAATCCGGCGAGACATGCCTGGGGTTACGGCTAAATTCCAGAATGTCCCACTGCGCGATGCGAACGTGCTCGAGGAGTTGCCAAGCGGTGTGCCGCAGCCCCTTGGCGAAAGTGCCGCGCAGCCCCGCTGGAAATCCCTCCAGCGCGTCTTCGAAACGCACGTGAGCGCCGCCTCCTTTGAGGAGGTAAACGATCTGCTCGCGGAGAGCTGCGTTTTGTCCACTGCCGGCTGACGCCCGAATTTTCTTGGCCACTTGCGCTTCCTATTTTTCGCTGACCAGGACTTGCTGCGGCATATCCGGAACCTGGTGCAGCGTGGTGTTCGCGAATCCGGAGTTCCGGAACATCTTCTCATACTCCGCCAGGGTGTAGGCGTCGCCGGCGTCCGTATTGGCCAACATGATTAGGCTAAAGGCCGCCGACATCGGCGGAGTGATGCGATCCGCGTTGGGCACGAATTCCAGAGTGATAGCCTTTCCGCTCCCTTTAAGCGCCGCGTGCACACGCTTCATCAGCTTCTCGCACATGGCCACATCAAAGTGGTGGAACAGATTGGTGATCAGCACGTAGTCGTAGCCGGTGCCGAAGTCCGCTTCGAACGCGCTACCCGGAAGAGCGGCCAGACGATCGGCGACTCCCGCAGCTTTGGCGTTTTCCAGGGTGACCTGCAAAACGTTGGGCCAATCCAGCGCCACAATTTGCGCCTGCGGATGTTTTTTGGCAATGGTGATGCCAAACATCCCGTGGCTCGCGGCGATATCCAGAACCTTGCACGGCTCGCCGGCTGGAGCGTGAACCAGATCGGAGATAAATGCCGCCGAAATTCCGGTCATCGGCGCCATGGAATGCGCGAACTTGATCCACATCTCATCGTCGGGTTCGGTGTTTGCACCGTTGTCGCCAGCCGTACCGCCTTTGCGCACTGCCGCGGTCAACTGCCGAAAATTTGCGAAACTGCGTTCGCCACCCAGAAACTCCGCCGCGCTGCCCATGTAGGCAGGGGAATGGCGGTCCAGAAAAATCGCCGACTCCTGCGTAAGGGCGTAGGTGTTCTCGGCCTTGATGAGAAAACCCTGAACGGTCAGATAATCGCAAAGAATACGCGTGCCCCGCTCGGAAGCTGCGGTCTTGCGGGCGATTGCTGCGGCATCTTTGGTGCCTTCCGCGATTAAGGTGAAAATATTCAAATCGATTGCCGCGCGCAGCGCCGCAGTGCTTTGGTAGGCGGTCAGCGTGGCAAAGATTCTTTCCGGTGTCGGTCGATTCATCGTGGGTGTAGCCATTGCATTTAGCCTCCAAGGGTAGGTACTCGTGCTGGGACAGTCGCGAGATGCAGCCGGGTGTGACTGCGGCGCTTGCCCGAGTTGCATCCATGCTGGCATACTTTCGGACTCCCCGCATCCTGTGTGAGGCGAAATCGATGAAGCGCGAATATCATCGCTGGCATTCTCCACGGCTGGGCATCGAACTCGGCGTGGTAGTGTACGGCCACTGGGGTCCGCCGCTGGTGGGATTTCCGACCAGCGCGGGAGATGAGTGGGAACTGCAGGGCCAGGGCATGATCGATGCTCTCGGAGACTTCATCGACGGCGGCAAACTGAAATTCTTTACGGTCAATTCCATCAATGGGCTGAGTTTTTACAATAAGCAAGCACATCCAAAGCATCGCAGCTGGGTGCAATCCGTTTTCGATTCCTATTTTCGCGAAGAAGTCGTTCCGTTCATTTGGGACAATTGCCAGTCCCCGGGCATCGCGATTTCCACGATGGGCGCTTCTTTTGGCGCGTACCATGCGGCGAATTCGCTGTTCAAGCATCCTGACGTTATCAAGCGGTGTTTCGCCATGTCTGGCGTGTATGACCTGAAGAATTTCATGGACGGGGAGTACGACGACAATTTTTATTTCAACAATCCGGTGGATTACCTGGCTAACTTGAGCGACGGCTGGGTTTACGAGCAACTGAAATCCTGCGACATTCATATTTCCACGGGTACCGGCCAGTGGGAGCACAGCGGACCGACGTACCGTTTGTCGGAGGTGTTGTCGAGCAAAGGGATTCGGCATTCGCTGGATAATTGGGGGCCTATGGGCGGGCACGACTGGCCGTATTGGAAGCACCAGATGCGGGAGTATATCGGGCGGCTGTTCTGAAGCTTGGGGTGGGCAGGTCCGGGTGGCGACTGGAGACAATGATATCATGATATCATTGTCTCTGATATCGTGATATCATCCATGGCTCAACTGATTGTCCGCAACATCGAAAACGAAGTGAAAGAGAAGCTTCGGCGGCGCGCCAAGCGGCACGGGCGGAGCATGGAAGAAGAGGCCCGCGAGATACTGCGTGATGCCACGAAAAGCGAAGGAAAGCCGCGCAAAGGGCTGGGGACGGAAATCGCCGCGCTATTTCGAAAAACCGGGCTGAGACCCGGCGAGGAGCTTGCGAAACTACCGGATGTATTTCTTGAGCCGCCGGACTTTGAGGAATGATTCTTCTCGACACGAATGTGGTTTCCGAACTGATGAGGATAGATGGGGAGCAGTGCGTAGTGGACTGGCTAGACCGGCAGCCAGCTTCGTCCGTTTGGATCACTTCGATCACGCTAATGGAGATTCGATACGGACTGGAATCCATGACCAAGGGCCGCAAGCGGGAAGAAATCACGGAGTCGTTTGAGCTGTTCTTAAACAAAGCCGTCGAGGAACGAATTGCTGTATTCGACAGCGAAGCTGCTCGACACACAGCGAACCTAATGGCTCTGCGAAAAAACCGTGGCCGTCCCGGAGAACTAAAGGACACGATGATTGCAGGCATCGCGCTGGCCACTCGCGCTACACTGGCCACAAGAAATACAGCGCACTTCGAGGATCTGTCTGTGCTAGTGGTCAATCCGTGGAACGATTAGCGCCATCCCTGCAGCGCCGTGTCGGCACCGCGATCAAATCACACCGGAATGGTTGATCACGTTACGCGAGGCCGAGGTGGTCGAGCTGGTAGTGGCCTTTACTGATGATTTGGTCTTCGTCGATCCAGACGTCGCAGTTGCGGGTAAGGACGTCGACGTGAGTCTTCGATTTCCAGTCGGCGTGGGTTTGGCTGCCGTAGGGATCGCCGAACGCGATGTGGACGCCTGGGAATTTTTCGTCCTGGAGCAGGATGCCGATCATTTCGGATACGCCCAGATTGGTGCCGAAGGCCAGTTCGCCAACGCGGTCGCTGTTTTCGTCAGTGTGGCAATAGTCCCAGAATTCCTTTTCGAGATCCTCGCGAGCGCATTCGACGCCGACGAGACGGGCGCCTTTGATTTGCAAGGTCATCGGAGTGGGCTGTAAGTCGCCGTATTTGCCGCAGAAATGGTCACCGGCGCTGGCGTCGCAGACGAAGGTGCCATCCACTGTTGCGGGCGTCGTGAAGACTTCGCCCGCGGGAAGATTGGACCAGTAGCGCGGGCTGATCAGGCCGCTGGTTTTAACCCAGTCCAGGCCGTGATCGAAGTGCGCGGCAAACGAGGTGCCCGCTTCGGTCTTCACGGTAAGCGTTTCGGCACGCAACATACGCTCGCGCAGACGATCGCTGAGGCGGTCGACCATTTTATAGTCAGCGCGCATACCTTGCTGCATGATTTCCGGAGTGACGCCGACCATGTGCGCGTAGCGAATCTGGCGGCGCTCGACAATTCTTACGATAGCCATGCGCGCGCCCAACTCGCCGGTTTGTGGGGTCATGCACATCACGCCGACGTCGGCGGTTTCGAGCGCTTCGAGCACTGGAGGTGGCGCCGTTTTCATCGGGCGTGGGCCTAATTCTTCGAGCATCAGTGTAGTGTACGCAGCGCCTACGGCATCAATCGCGGAAACGAGGCTGGCGGCGACAGCGCGGCTGGCTTCATCGGCGATCAGCGCAACATGCTCGTTTGGTTTGACGGCAAGGCAAGTTTCCACGGCGTTTTTGGCGCCGGGCATCAGTTCAGGCTGGGCTTTTCCGAAGTGCATATCCGATTATCTTACCTAGAAACCGCCAGGCTTTGTAAAGCAAAGCGCTGGGGCGGAGCCTAACGCGGCCGGCAGCATGCAAGCATTTCGGGCTGACTCTACTAGCGCTTTCTCGCGAGCTTCTCGAACTCCACATCGGAAACCCAAGTGAGATTGTAAGAACTCGCCCTGCAGGGTCAGGTGGCAGATCCGCTGGGGACGGAAACCGCTCGATGGCGGTAAGCGCGTCCTTAGCACTGCGCTCGACAAAGTCTGGCCAGGCTTCCCCAGACCTCCGATTTTGTCACCCAAGGATAAACGGCAGGTGGGCCATATCTCTGAGGCACGAGGGACCAATCTTTGGCACCGTCGGGGACCCACCACAGCTCGCCGCCGAGAACTCCCATTGCCTGCGCCCTCAGGGCATCGAGAACGGCCGGAATCCGCGCGCGAGTCCAGCCGAATTCGCCGTTCCGAGATCGGAAAGTAGTGCTCTCAAGTTCGGCTGGAAACATGGAATTAACCCCTTCATGAAAATCGTCCGATTAGGAAGTCGTGGATTTGTTGCGCGGGGAGACGCGGAAGGCGGGGACTTGGCCGCCGCCGCTGGTGACGTTGGCCAGGCCGGTGGCACTGAGGCGGGTGAGGAAGCCGCAGAGTTTGCCACGGAAGAGGTAGGGCGCGAAGTCGACGAGCATGTCGCGGTAGTGGACCTGCACTTCGTCGGTGATGTAGGGGAAGACTTCGCGGCGGATGGGAATGCGCTCCTGGACGATCCAAGCGCCATTGCTGGCGGAGAGGGCGCGGCCGATGGCGGAGTCCCAGGCGGATTCGTCGGTTTCCCAGCCGAGGGTTACGCCGGAACCGCCGTATTCGTCGCTGGGCTTGAGCACGAGATTGTTGCGCTCGCGGCGAATGAAAGCGAGCAAGTCCACGGTATTGCCGTAGTGGGCGGTCTTTACGTCGGCAACGACGCGAGTCCAGGGGACGTGCGCGCGGATGATTTCGCGCTCCTGGTGGGAAAACAGGCCGCCGTTGCGCTCGTCGGTGAGCACGGCGAAGAAGGCTTTGACGTGGGGAATCTTGCAGCGGAAATTGTTGGCGACGCAGACGGCATTGGCGGCATAAGCCTTGACCAGGGGCGCGCATTCCGCCGGCTTGGCCACGATGTCATTGATCAGCACGCGGCGATACACCAGATCAATCTTGGTGTCACGAGCCGTCAGCGTCTTGCCGTCAAACTCCAGATCGTGCGGATCGGCAATCAGCGTGGGGACACCCATGCGTTCGAAGCGCGATTGCAAAATCTCGAATTCGCTCCAGGTGGGAACGCCTTCCCAATCGACGATGGCGATCTGCGGCTTCTTCGAAGTGCCGCCCCAATCGATATAAGCCATCACCAGCGCGTCGAGCAGCTTGGCGCTCAGCGGATAGCCGTGCATTTCGTAGCGCTGAGCGAAGGCGGCGGCCACCGGCAGTTCGCGAAAGATTTCAGCGAGACTCTCCGCGTAGCCGGCGCCGGCAGGCGACTCACCGTTGTACTCGGCAAATTTCAAAGACTCGGGAAGCAGAAAAGCATCGAGCCGGGAAGCGGTGCTGGCCCGGCCGTACGCGCCCGCCATGCGCGCGAGGCGCTCTTCGTCCGGGCGCAAATGAAATTGCGCGAAAAGCTGATCGTCAGCCAAAGCTGCGGTGGTGACGCGCTCGCCGAGCTCCGCGATGGTTTCAGCGACGGTGCGAACGCGATCTTCGTCTTGTGGCGACAGGAAAAACGGCCGCAAGAATGGGCAGTGCACGCGGTCGCCAAACGTCAAGTTGGCTTTACGCATGCGCTTGAAAAGATCGAGTGGCAGGCCGGGCACGCGGAACAGCGTGGTTTTCAGGAGTTCGTGCCACTCCTCGGCTGGAGAAAGAGGCTCCACGGACGGTGTCGGCGCGGTGGTCATTGCGTCTTGCTTCCAGCGACGCGAATCTTCGGCGCTCCCGTGAAACCAGCAGGCGTTCCGACTCCGGTCATTTCTTCCCAGCGCGGCCAGGGATTGGAGGCCACCCCGTTTAACGCGCGGTCGATTACCAAGCGCGCCATTTTTTCGACGACGTGCTCGAAATAAAATTCGGTGATGCGGTCGCGCTCGAAATCCGGCGCCGGGTTCAGGAAGTCGATGGCGTACGGCACGCCATCCTTCACGGCGAATTCGATGGTGTTCATTTCGTAGCCGAGCGCTTGATTGATGGTCTGGGCGTCCTTGACGATGCGCGTGCCCAGCTCCGCAGAAAGATATTGATGATCGACGATATAGCGGCGTTCGCGCGGATCGTATTGGACGGGCATGATGTCCATTTTGCCGAAGGTGAAGCAACGGACGTACTCCTTGAAATCAATGAATTCCTGCAGGGTCATACAGTAGGGCGAAGTCTTGTCGTACGCCTCAAGAAGCTCTTCGCGATTGTTAACCTTATATACGTGCTTCCAGCCGCCGCCGGAAAACGGCTTAAGGATGGCGGGGCGACCGACAAAATCGAGCAAGCCATCCCAATCAACCGGGTAGCCGAGATTGTGCAGCGATTCGCCAGTGATATCGACATTGGCGGGATAGCCTTTCTGCGGCAGCAGCACGGTCTTCGGAATCGCGATGCCCAGCTTGGAAGCGACTGCGTAATTGAAAAATTTGTCGTCCGCTGCCCACCAGAAGGGATTGTTGATGACGTAGGTTCCCTGCAGTACGGCGTGCTTCAAATATCCGCGGTAGTATTCAACCTCGTGGGAAATGCGGTCGACGATGACGCGGTATCCGGATGGCTCGCCCATGCGCGTGCCGACCAGCTTGACGAACTCGCCGGCGACGCCATCTTTCTTGCCGAGCTCGTTGACTCGCGCCAGAAACGCGGGAGGAAAACTGTATTCGCGACCACATAGCAAACCGATTTTGTGCATGGCGTTTCTCCTGGCGTTCAGTCAGCCGACCGTATGTGCTTCGTGCTGGCCGTTCTGGCGCAGCATGCTGGGCCACTACAAATGAAGATACCGTAACAGCGCGCCGGGAAAATCAGTTGACGGCATGAGCGGAGGCGCGCGGCTCGGTGACGCCGCCTTTAGTCTCGGCGACCAGATGGCGCACCACGGCTTTTAAGTCGCCGGTCTCCTGGAACACGCGCAACTGGCGCTCGGCGCTGGTGCCTTCCAGCAGGATGGTATTGACGTATTCGACGGCGCTGCGGCTGCCGAGGTCGTCGACTACGTCGTCGACAAACTCGAGCAACTCGGGAATGAGCTGGCGCATGTGCACTTCGGTTTCTTTGCCCAAATCGATCAGCTTGCCGTCGATGCCGTAGCGGGCGGCGCGCCACTTGTTCTCCTCGATCAGCGCGCGCCGGTAGAGTCGCCAGCTTTGGTTGCCGGTGTATAGGCGATGCAGTTTGACCACAAGAGCTTGCGTCAGCGCAGCGATGGCCACGGCTTCTTCGACTTTGGTAGTGACATCGCACATCCGGAATTCCAGCGTGCCAAACGTCGGATGCGGGCGGACGTCCCACCAGATTTTCTTGCCGGTATCGATACAATTGAGACGTACCAGCAAATTGACGAAATTTTCGTAGGCGCTCCACGATTCAAACTGTTCGGGAATACCGGTGCGCGGAAAACGACGGAACACGGTGGTGCGAAACGATTTCAAGCCGGTGTTGCGGCCCATCCAGAATGGAGAGCTTGTCGAAAGCGCCAGCAGGTGCGGCAGGAAATAGCGCACCATGTTCATCATGTCGATGGTGGTCTGCTTGTCGGGCATGGCCACGTGTACGTGCATGCCGAAAATCAGCAGGGAACGAGCAAGTTGCTGGAGCTCTTCCACGATGTGCTGATAGCGTTCGCCTGGGGAGATGACCTGATCGATCCAACTGGAAAACGGATGGGTGCCCGCGGCAGCTACCTGCAAACCCGCGCGTTCAGCTGCAGCTACCAGTTCGCCGCGTGTGCGGTGCATTTCGATGCGCAGCTCGCCGACATTTTCGCAGATGCGCGTACCGGTTTCCACGATGGACTGGTGCATTTCGTGTTTGACTTGATCGAGGATATCCGGCGAGGCCGCGGAGACCAGTTGCATCACGTGCGAGCGCAACTCGCACGTCACAGGATCTATGATTTGAAATTCTTCCTCGACGCCGATGGTGAAGCGGTGAGCCATGGGGTGGCCCTCCGGGAGCCTTGGGGTTGTCTGCGGAGCCCAGGGAGGCAGTATCATACGCCCCTTTTAATCAAAAGTGCACCTAGGGGAATTCTGTAGACGCGCTGCCTCCTGTGAGCGCAACGAAGTCTGTGCACACAGCTTTCATGCAGTACATTCGACATCGCGGTTGGCACTTTGCGGCCAGTAGCCGCGTTTCCGTGGACTTCACCACGTCAGTTTTTTTTTCGCCGTCAAAACTACCGTAACGTCCGGTTCTGAAGACTCGCACACCAACTTCACCAAGTACCTGGCCCCTGCCTTGGAGTCGCCGAACGCCTCCTGCACGCGTCCAGCCAGGGCAATGGTAAAGACGCCGCGATCCACACCAGTGCAAACCGCACGCCTCCAGAAATCGGCGCACTTTCTTCATTGCGTGAGGTTTAGCCCCACAGGGCAGCGCAAAACGACTTTTTCCGAAGCGGGGTCAGTCGAGCGATTGACGTAAAACTTCCAGGCCGACGGCGACAAGTGCCCATCCAAAACTGTCACGCCGACCGAGCGTAAGCCCGGCCGGCGTGAATTTTGATCCAGCTCCCTCCGTCAACATTCGCTGGCAGCGAAACAAGCCGCCGCAAATCCATCGGGACTAGCGGTGGCCGTGGTCTCCGCCGTGATCACCATCATGATCCCGGTCGTGATCGCGATCTCTGCCAAAATTGAACAAGTCGAAGAGATCGCCAATCGCGGGACTATTGAGAGGCACATAGGGATTGTCATAATCCACGCGCGGGTTCGGGAAATTGTCGCGGCTGCGATGCGTCAGCGGCCTCAAGTTCCAGTTGCGCTCGATGAACTTCAGGATCGAGACGTGGTCGGTGTAGGTGTGGCTGATGTGACCACCGCGGCTGAACGGCGAAACGACAATCATCGGAATGCGCGGACCATCACCAAAGAAGTCCAGCGGTTGAATGTAGCCGGAGTCATAGTAACCGCCGCCTTCGTCCAGCGTGACCATGAGAGCGGTCGAAGCAAAGAGGTCCGGCCTTGCCTGAAGATGATCCATGATTTTCTTCACCATGGCTTCGAAGAGATCGAACTTGGAGGATGCCGGGTGGCCGTCGAGCAGCCCATCTGGCTTAACGAAAGATACCGAGGGCAGGCATTCGTCGTCGATGGCGTTGAAGAAATCGATGGTGTCCTTGATGTGCGCGGTACGCTGAGCCAGATCACCCATGATAGCCGTGGCATAGGATTCGAAGTTGCAGATGTTGCAGTAGGCTGCGCCGACCTGCACCGAAGGATCATTGCTCTTCGGATTGTGCTGGAGATTTACAGCCGCGGTGTACGCCCCGCCGTAATAGGCCCAGGAGATGTTCTTCTCGTTGAGCGCTTCGCCGATGGTCTTGGTTTTGATCGGTGGAATGGAGCCACCACTGGCGATTCCCTTGGTGTCCACGGTGCCGTCTGGCAGGAAGCCGGGCGAATCATTGTTGACCATGTAGAAGTGTTTCGGTTCGCACCGGGGAGCGGGATCGTACGGCAGGGATTCCAGGTAGTCCCGGATGGGTTTGATACCGGGCTGAGTGACATCGGCGCACTCGGTAAAGTTACCGTCGAACAGAAGGTCCACGGTGTAGACGTCGTCGGTGCCCGGTAGCGGATCGGGATTGGCGATGTGCGACGGCGGCGTTGTGGGATTGCCGTTGCTGTCAGACCAGAAGATGGCGTCGCCGGTGCCGAGCATCACGTGATTGGCGCCGGTGCCGCCCATCACCGACTGGTGAAAATTGTCGCTCATGGTGAATTCATCGGCGAGGGCCTTGAGCACCGGCACATCTCCGTGCTGCACGTTGTAGAAGGCCATGGAGTTGCCGCCGCCATTGTCGTCGATGGCAGGAGGATTATCGAAAACCGAGTCGATCTGGTTCGTGTAGTTGACGATGACGAACGGATAGAGGTCGCTCAAGCACCCAGAAGGATTGTGCCGCGTGGCGTTCTTGATGTTGCAGTCGGATTGTTGCCACATCTCGAACAGCCGGTGCGTCGTGTCGCCGGTGTAGGAATCGTAGGGAAGCTTCGCGCCTTGCAGTGGAAAAGGTCCGTTGGGAAGCGCGTTGAAATTATCGACCCGCGTATCGAAGTCCGGGACCGGAGTGAGCGTAAACGTATTGGCAGCTCCAGACGCTCCAGTGGTCAGCAGGCGCAGATCGCCGGCTTCCAGAGACGGCTCGATAGCTCCTAAGAGATTCAGCGGCGTTGCAGCGGGAAACGGAGGCGGGTTACCCGGGGTGGCCGGCGAAAAGTTCAGCGTCGGTGCCGGAAGAATTTGGTAGGGAGCTTTTTCGTGATTCTCCAGGCTGACGAAGTATTTTGTCCTGAACGGCGCCACAGCTTGGAATTGCTGGGCTTTGCTGAAGTGTTTGCCGGGCTTGCCGTCTGCGGTGATGATGCCCTTGGAAAGAAGGTTGGATACGGAATCCTCGCTCTTGGGCACATACGTCGCGAAAAGATGGTCGAAGGTGCGGTTTTCGCCGATTACGACGATGAGATGCTTAATAGGCGATTCGGTTTTCTGATGTTCGGCGGCTATGGCGGCGCTCGGGGTTTGGCCCGCATAGACCGAGTTCGACAACAACGCGAAAAGACAGGCGCCAAGCGTGGCCTGCTTTCGCAGTTCCTGGAAATACGACATCTGTTTCCTCCATTTCGTTGACAATGCAATGTGCTTCAAGCACAGCCCGGCGAAACTACTCTGTGGTGGCGGCGAATTCATCACGGCCCGGTTAACGAGCAATGAACAACTATAGAAAGCGATTTGATAAAGAAATGATTCGAGATAGCGGAAGACTTCTCGTCTGGTGGCAGCCTTAGAAGGCTCTTACTTGCCGGCTGGCTTGATGACCGCAGTGTTGCGTTCGTCGCCGGCAATGATGCGATAGAGTTTTTTCAGGTCGTCGACTTTAGCGACCGGCACGGTGACTTCCTTTACCTCGAAGGTTCGCGTATACCGCAGCGTGTCCCCCTTGGCTTCGGTCCTGCTGTGATAGCTGGCAAAGCCGTAGTCCACATCGACGGGCGGCGGGAGATCGTCCACTTCGTAGCCGGCCGGCAGCTTGATTTCGAAAGTGTCCGAGTGGAGAGCTGGGCCTTCGAATTCGACGGGAAACTTACGAGGTTCTTTTGTTTCGAGCAAGTCGCTCGATCTGCTGCCGAGCACACGGGGACGGATCAGGAGCAGGTTCCCCGCCGTTTTTGCGTAACTTTCAGCGACGAGGGAGTAGCTGTAGCCAAAGGGCATGTCGGTCTGCTGAGCGTTGGTGACGGAGGCCTTGGTGATGCGGTAAGTGGCCAGCGAACTGGCCAGCAGCGACTCGATGGGCTTGATCTTGTCTTTGTCCGCTGTGGCAGAACGAAGCGCTTCGCGTTGATAGACGCCGAAGTCGCCCATACGGGTTTCGGAAACCTCGCCGGTTAAGGTGCCGGAGGGCGCCAAAATCATATGCGCCATACGGCGAATCCCATTCATGGAGGGTGCCAGCTTGGGAAGTTCGATGAGCTCGCCACCGTTCTCGGCAACAAGCAGACCGTGGTTTGCCTGTAGAGCACCACGGAGATAGCCGAAGGGCGTGAGCTCATCGGTAGGATCGAAAATAAGAAGTCTGCCGAGGGCCTGATGCTGAATGATGGCGGTCAGGGAAGGATCGTTCACGGAGTCCGGAAGCTTGACGGCGAGAATCATGTGATTGAACCACTTGACGGCTGGAGTGGAGGCGTTGACACCGCCGCGATGAGTATTGACCACGATGTAATAGGAATCGACACCGATTTCCTTGAGCATGGTGCTCATGAGGGTGGCTTTGTCCTTGCAGTCGCCGAATTTGTGGGTAAAGACGTCGTTTGCAGAATGCGGCTGCCAGCCGCCGATGCCCAACTCGATAGCGACGTAGCGGATGTCGCCCTGTACGAACTTCGCGAGCGAACGCATCTTGTCCAGGCTGGTGCCAGCGGATGCGGTGAGAGCGGTTGCCTTGGCTTTGATTTCCGGGGAAGAGTCACGGCGACCGCGGACAAGACCGGCTTCCCAGAGGGCCATATCGTTCCAGTTTTCGAAGCCGCGATTCTGCGTGCCGCCGGCGGGTAGAAAGGAAACGACCATCTGCCCAGCTATGGCGCGCCAGGGAGGCATATCGTTTTCGCTACGGATGGCCTCGACATTGCTCAGTACCCACTGGAACTGGTTGCTGCCGATGGACGCGGACTTCAGATCGGCGTGGTTGACAAAGACAGCTTTGTATTCCCATCCCGGCGGGAGCTGCAGCGTGTAGCGCGTTTCTCGCACGGGATCGGGCTGCTGGAAAAGCCATTCGTCCTGCAAGATGTACGGGCGGTCTTCGTGCTCGATTTCGTAGCCGACGATATTGCCGGGATCGGGAGCTGGAATGCGGAGGATCTTGGTGCGGGTGTCGGAAGCAAGCTCGCCGTCAGAGACACCGAAGAGAGCGGTTTCGATGACGTCTTTATCCTTGACCTCGTAGTCCTTGCCTTGAGCGGGAATGCACCAGCCGCGGAGTCCGGTGATTTTGGTTTCGGCGTCGAAGTGAGCGTAAATGGTGCCGTGTTCGCGGCCGGCGGGCCGGAGGATTTTGTAGGCGCGGCGTTCGACGCTTTTGATTTTGCCGTTGGCTTGCACATTCAGGATGTCTTCGGAGTACAAGAGGATAGCGTCGGTCTTCTCGTCGTGCGGGGGCAAGGGAGCATTCACCAGGGCGTGCATCCACTGCGGGGCATCGCCGGCGCGAACGGAAAGCGAGCAACAGAGAAACAGGAACGCCAGCGGGACCGAGCGCAGAACGATGCGGCTAGTTGCTGGCTGACGCGCCAGCGGGTTGCAAAACAATTTGCTGTTCATCTGCCGTCCTCACCGTCTGATAGAAGTTGCGCAGTGCCGGATAGTACTTCGCTTCGAGCGAAATCAGGTCCGACCTCATCTTGCGTTCGAGGTGCAGCGTGCCTTTTTTGTCTTCCGCCTTCAGGCTGTACGAGAGCACTTTGGCGTCGTTGTTCTGAGGCTGTGGAAGGCTGCTGACCTGCCAGCCGAGAGGAAGATCGATAGTGATGTCGTCCGTTTTCTGCGACATGTAGTGAAAATAGAGCGGGTGGACGCGGCTGGTGTGCTCGCACATGCGCTTTTCCGGCGCACTGAACAGGCCCACCGGCATGACGGCACGTTTGCCTGCACCGGACACCCATCCGGGCACTTTTAGATCGAACTCGGCCACCATGGTTGGCGCCGAACTCTTCCAATCCGGCTTGTTGGTCAGGTCCACGTCTATTCCGACTGGAATCGAGGCTCGAACATCGTCCTCAAGAAACTTCTTGCGGTTGGTGTCGTCTTCCTGGCGCTCATCGACGCGCCGCCAATAAGCCTCGAGGCCGGTATACGTCACCGTGAGTTTGCCTTCCAGCGATCCGTCCTGCATGAGCTTCAAGTCGGCCTTGCGTATGATCTGCGATTCGGAACTCTCGGGCATAGAGGTGGTGATCCACGAACCGCCATCTTTGTCGAGCTTAAGGCCTCTTACCCCGGTTTCTCCCCAAGGCAACAGGCCATAGGAGGTGAACGCGGCACCGGGATCGAAGTATGTATCCTTGCCGTTGACCTTCACCAAAACCACGTTGGCGTTCAAATCCTTCGCTCTCATAATGTTCGGATTGAAGAAATTCTCGCTCCGCGCCGACGCGATCACTGGGTAGGCCTCCAGGCCAGCCGCACGCACTAGCGCCAGATATAGCCAAGTGAGTTGCACTCCGTTGCCGTAACCACGCTTCCAAAGATCCTCGACGTTGTTGACCTCTTTTTCGCGCTTTTGCTCTTGCTCGGTCTTTTCCGCCTCGTAGGAGGTGTTTCGCAGTTGCTGCACGCGCGCATAGATTTTCTGGGCCTTCACTTCAGGCGAATCATTGGGCGAGACGATTTGCGCTACGGCTTGCTCCATCGCCTTGCGCTTTCCGACGAAACCTTCGACACTGTCGTTCAGCTTTTTGCCCTTCTTCTTCCAAAACCTATCCGGCTCTTTTTCGAAACCGTCGTCGCTGTAGATGAAATCGACCCGCAATTTCATGGCGCTCTCGGGGGGCATGTCATCTTCGGCCTGGAACGCCGGAATCTTGTGGGCTTCGAGATTGATGGTGGGGCCCTGTTTTGTTGGAGGCGCGGTGCCTTCTGGAAGACCGTTGGGCCAGCTCCACTGCAAAGCAAATTCGCCGTACGGTTTCAGCGAGAATTTCGCTGCACGCGTGTATAGCTCTTCGCTCAATGTCCAGTGGGAGTCGAAAACATAGTTTTCGGCAAAATCGAGCGTATAGCGGTATTCGATGATGCTACCCGGCTGTACGTCAGAAAGCGTGAAGGTCTTCGCCAGGTACTTCAGGCCGCGCGCCTTTACGATTTCCTTTTCATAGACTTTGCCGTCGAAATTGGCGATGGAGCCATCCGGGCGGATCGTCCGAGCCTTGATGTTATGGACGTTGGCTTGGTCCTTGAAAAACGGAATCTCGACGTCGGCATATTTGCGCCCTTCTTCGGTGAAAATCTTCTCGCGCACGTAGTCGAACTCGTGAGGAGTGCGCGCGGAGCTGTCGTCGCGATCGACTTGGCGGAACAAGATGATGGCAGGCGCTCCGGGTGCAGCGGGGTCGCTGGTGGCTTTCAAGTCTTCCGGTGGAATGGGCAGCCAGTCATCGGCGGTGGCGGGGCGGAGCTTTAGAAAGCCGAGAACTCCGAACAGCAGGCAAGCAAGTACCGCTACGCGCCGAATCTGCATGTTGCGCCTCCGAGGATGAGATAAATGGATCTGGAAGAATCCCCAACTGGCACGTGCGTGCAAGAAGGAGCTGCCAAACCGGGAGAGGGTCGGTTGCCATGGGCTTAGGGCGTAGTACTGACCTATTGACCTATGAATCGGGACATTACCGAAGGCTCTTGCTGCTGTCAATAGAACAGCACTTCTGACCCTGGCTGGCGGGACGCACCACAGACTATCCGCGAGGCGGACGGGCTTTTTACTCGATCTGCGAGGTGTGCACTCCTGCGCAAAGAGCGAAGCGCATCCGCTTCCCTTTCAATCACTTCCCTGCTCTTTGCAAAAACACCGGGAGTCACTCAGAGTGTGTTTCCAATTCTTCAACCATCACTTTAACTTCTCCTACATGCTGCGGACGCCTTCATCCGCTCAGCGAGCCCGTTCGCCTCATTTTCACGCTGGAGTCAAGAAACTGTAACGATGCGCTTGGCACACTCTTGCTTACGAGCGAAATTGGGTCTGCACAGACTCCGCTCGGCAAGGGGGCGCATGGCTACAGGCGCGGGACTAACCGAGACAGTACTGTACGACACACTGGTGAACTACCTGGTGTCCATGGCGCGGACGGTCGAGAGCGCCATGAACCGGGCGCTGGACGCCATCGTCAGCCCCAACAATGCGCGAACCGCGGCGCTGCCTGGCGAAGTGTTTCTACTGGAGCCGCGCATCAACGAAATGGAGATCGTGATCGACGAACACGCCATCCGGCTACTGCGCCGCGGCTCGTTCAGCGACGACGAGATGCGGCTGATCGTGGCGGCGCTGAAAATCACCAATGATCTGGAGCGCATCGGCGATATCGCCGTGAATCTGGCCGAGCGGGTGATCTCGCTTCGCGAAATGCCCGGCGCGGAAATTCCCGAAGAACTCGGCCCGATGGCCTCCGCGGTTCGCGCGATGGTGAGCAAGAGCCTCGGCGCTCTGATCTTCCGCAACGTGGAAATGGCCACGCAAGTTCTCGAGAGCGATGACGTGGTCGATCAGTACCGCGACCGCATTTTCGAGCAACTGCTTCAGAAGATGACGGACGACACCGCGCTGGTCAGTCCGGGACTGCAATTCATTCTCGCCACGCGGCATCTGGAGCGCATCGCCGACCACGCTACCAACATTGCCGAGGACATTATTTTCTGGGTGCGCGGATTGGATGTGCGTCACGGCAGAGGCTTGACCGTGCGCCCGGACGAATCCAGCACCACGGAAACGGCGGCCGGGTCCCCCGCTGGAGGCGTCGCCGGGAACGTCATGGAGAATTCACATGGCCTTGATGCGCAGGTGACTCCGGCCTGCGACACTAGCCACGCTTGATCTTCACCCTACGTCCTACCTGGGGACCGGAGCACCCCTGGCTCCGGTCCCCACTCCCCCCTCCTTTGATTTTCTTCGCACTGCGTGCGATGCATCCTCTTGACCTATCGCAGCAGTCCAATTAAGGTCGAGGCATGAGGCGGATGAGTTCGAACTGCCGAGAACGCGAGAAGCCGACACGCTACGTGTGGCTGTGCGTGCTGTTGGCTGCGCTATTTCTCTACAACCCATTTGTGGCGGCGCCTTCCTCCGGGCTGGGATTGAATGTGCGGCATTCGGCGAGCCACCGCGCTACGGTAGGCGCTTCGGAGTTGCAGCAGTTCCGGGCCAGTGAGCGGCATGCGCCGGTAGTTCGAATGGAAGCGCTGGTTGGCGAGATTTTGTTGGTGCAGGCTGTGGAGTTCGAGCGCGTGGCGGCGCCGGACGTGGAAGTCCGCACGCCGTTGAATGTTTTGCCGGCAAGTTTGTGGTTCCGGCCTCCTCCCGCACGGTAGTTCTTCTTACGATTCGCTGAACAATACGGAGCGTTTTCGGCTGACGTAATTTCTCGGGCCCTTCCCTAGGTAGTTCTATTGGTACTTCGCGGGATTCCGCGGGGCTGGCAGCGCGGTGGTTTCTTCCGCATCGCGCGGGCAGTCCTGCTTTGGAAAGCGGATATGAAGAAAACAAAGGTGTGGATGGCGCTGGCGGGAGTCGGGCTGGCGGGCGTGTTGGCGTGGTGGATCGGCAAAACGCCGGGCAAGGTGAACGGCGAGGCGGGCGCAGAGCAGGCCGGCGCGGTGCCGGCGGCGGTGGCGCGGGTGCAACGCGGGGCCCTGCAGAATTCGCTGCGGATTGCGGGGGAGTTCAAGCCGTTCCAGGACGTGGATTTGCACGCGAAAGTGGCCGGGTACATTCGAACGATGTACGTGGACGTGGGCGATCACGTGAAAGAAGGGCAGGTGATTGCGGTGCTGGAGATTCCGGAGCTGGCCGCGGAGCTGGCGGGAGCGGATGCGTCCGTACGGCGCTGGCATGAAGAAATCCGGCGGGCGCAAGGAGATGTGCAGCGGGCGGAATCCGCGCATGCGGCGGCACACGCGGCGTGCGAACGGCTGGAACAGGCGGCGGCAACGCGACCGGGAATCGTGGCGCAGCAAGAAATCGATGACGCGCACGCGAAGGACCTGGAAGGCGAGGCGCAGGTAGCGAGCGTGCGTGCGGCGCTCTCTTCGGCGCAGCAGCAACTGGAAATGGCGCAGGCCAACCAGAAGCAGTACGGGGCGCTGGCGAATTACTCGAGGATAGTGGCGCCGTTCGCGGGCGTGATAACGACGAGGTATGCGGATACCGGAGCGTTGATCGCGGCGGGGACTTCTTCGAGCGCGCAATCGATGTCAGTGGTGCATCTGGCGCAGATCTCGAAGTTGCGGCTGGTGCTGCCGATTCCGGAATCGATGGCCGGGCAGATTCGCGTGGGCAATTCGGTGAAAGTGCACGTCCAGGCGCTGAACCAGGACATTGAGGGGAAAGTATCGCGGTTTGCGAATTCACTGGACTTGCAGACGCGCACGATGGAGACGGAAATCGATTTCGACAACCGGGACGGGAAGTTGATTCCGGAAATGTACGCGGAAACGGCGCTGACCCTGGCGGCGAACAAAAGCGCGCTGCTGGTGCCGCTGGAAGCGGTGGCGCAGACCGGAAACGACGCGACAGTGCTGGCGGTGAATGGGAACAACCTGATCGAAGAGAAGCATGTGAAGTTGGGGATGCAGGGAACGACCAGGGTGGAAGTGCTTTCGGGGCTGAGCGAGAACGACCGGGTAATTATCGGGAATCGCAGCCAGTTCCGGAGTGGCGAGAAGGTTGCGCCCAAAGAATTGACTCCACGCAGCGCCGAAGCCGCAGGGGCAAGCTGATGGCCGGCTTCTCGATTCGCAACCCATTTCTCATCATGGTCTGTTGCCTGATGGTGGCGATCGTGGGGACGGTGGCGCTGCTGCGTATGCCAGTGGATTTGTTTCCTCCGATCAACATTCCTGTGGTGGTGGTCGCGACATTTTACTCCGGGATGCCGCCGCAACAGATTGAAACCAACATCACCAATCCGTTCGAACGATTCTTCACGCTGGCGAGCGGAGTGGACCACATCGAATCGCGCTCGCTGCCGGGAGTGAGCCTGATCAAGATTTATTTTCAGGCGGGGACGAATGCGGACGCAGACCTGAGCACGATCTCGAGTCTGGCGATGGCGGATTTGCGGCGATTACCGCCGGGCACGCTGCCGCCGGTGGTGCTGAAATTCGATGCCTCGAGCTTGCCAGTGTGCCTGATCACGCTGAAGGGTGAAGGACTTAACGAAACAGAATTGCAGGATTACGGGCGGTACACGGTGCGCAACCAGATTGCGAACGTGCCGGGCGCGTCCGTGCCACAGCCATTCGGCGGAAAATATCGGCAAATCATGGTGTATGTCGATCCGCTGAAGCTGCAGGCGCATCAACTAAGCCCGATGGACGTGGTGCGCGAGGTGAACGAAAGCAACCTGATTCTGCCGGCGGGGGACGTGAAGATCGGGCCGTTCGATTACAACTTGTATTCGAACGCGCAAGTACCGTCGGCGGCCGCGATCAACAGCATGCCGCTGAA